>Ga0160428_1000234_pt1 | contig 68407 bp, 78 predicted proteins | sample SolpanmetagenomM_FD_108198 | JGI IMG/M metagenome (GOLD analysis project Ga0160428, IMG submission 108198) | Solar panel surface microbial communities from Lawrence Berkeley National Laboratory, California, USA - M | ecosystem: Engineered > Built environment > Solar panel > Unclassified ... | reverse complement strand
TAGCACAGCACAGCACAGCACAGCACAGCACAGCACAGCACAGCACAGCACAGCACAGCACAGCACAGCACAGCACAGCACAGCACAGCACAGCACAGCACAGCACAGCACAGCACAGCAGTGTAAGCAGGATAGGCTGCATTCACGTTTAGATGAGTTTGGAGAAGAGGTCATCCAGACACGGAGAGTGAAACATCTTCTGTTTTCATTCCATTTCCCTTCAATATGTTACGACTGATAAATATATACAATTTAGGTGAATTCGTAAAACTCCATTACGTCTTTTAATGTTTCATTACCCACATTCCCATAAAGTTCTTTCATTCCCTTCATCTTTCATATAAGGTCAAGCTATCAACAAGCAAAAAGAAAAGACCTGTCTTCATCACCACATTCACAACAAGAACGCCAAACAAACAATACCAGCAGCCACAGCAGCCATAACACCCATCAAGCCATCACCAATCTTTGTCGCGGCTCCTCGTTGCAGACTAGGTGCAGCGCCAGCAGCAGTTTGCAAGCCTTGCGTAGCAATTGCCACATTGCTCGGCGCAACATACGCAGTCAGCGTCTCGACGATCTGTTGACCATTAGGCAATTGCGTCGTCTGCAAGATGATACTCTCAACAGAGCCGCCATCAGGATAGAATGTAGTCGTAATGGCAGCACCCCTCGCATCAGTCGTTGTCAGAACTTGGCCTCTAGTGACGGAAGTCAAGACGACGGTGGCACCGAGACTGTCTGTTGTAGTCCAGGCAGCGTAAGAGCTTGAGTAAGAGGAGTGAACAGGGAGAGCAGAGGTTGTGAGCACGGTGGCTCCTTGTGCGTTTGTGACGGAGAGAATGACAGCAGGGACGGTAGTAGATGTGATGAATGATTGTCCTTGTGCGTTGGTGGTGGTGAATTGACTTGCGACGGATGCTGTTTCGCGGAGTGTTGCAGGAGCAGAGCTCGTGAGTGTCCTGCCATCAGAGGTGATTGTTGTGGCAACATTAGCGATGACAATGGCGGCGTTAGAGCTAGAAACTGCAAAGGGAATCGGGTTAGTAGAGCCAGGGGCGATATATAGGGTTGAAAGTGGTGATGAAGCAGAAGAAGCAAGCATAGAAGGGTTCGTGCTTCCAGAAGGAAGCGTGCCAGCACCAGATGCTGCGGCAGATAAACCAGCAGTAGCGGAGGGTGAAATATTGCCACCAGTGGCAGTAGAAGGGGCAGCTACACTTCCAGGTGCGCTGCCACCTTGAGAAGAAGCAGCCGGTGCGTTGGAAGCAGCAGATGCATTGGAGCCAGGCGGCGCGTTGGAAGCAGGCGCTGGGGAAGAAGAGATGGCTGCAGGAGCAGAAGTCGTAGAAACATCAGATATGGGCTTTTCGGTCGTAATTTCAGTCGTAATTGTCATTGCTTGAGAGCCAGAACCAGAGACAATGACTACAGGTGTCGTAAATGTAGTTTGTGGACCGGCGGTGGTCGTGGCAGGTGCAGCCGGTGCTGTTGATGCTGGAGGACCGCTGTTAGATCCTGAAGCAACAACAACATTGGTCGGTGATGACACGGTGGTAGAAGGAGATGGAGGGGCAGCAATGATGATGCCATTTGTAGTGATAGCAGGAATGGAAGTAGATGGAGGTGCAGCAGTAGAAGCAGAAACATCATTTGGTGTCGAGACTGTATTCGTTGGAGTCGTGGTCGTAATAATCGTAGTTGGCGTGTTTTGCGTGATGATCGTAGTTGGCGTGTTTTGCGTGACGATCGTAGTTGGGTTGTTTTGCGTGTTAGACGCAATTGGCGTATTTGGCGTTTCAGGCGTAGAAATCGTAGACTGCACAGCAGTCTGTTGAGGAGTGGTAGGTAAAGCAGCGGCGAGACTCGTCGTAGTGGCAGACTGTGCTGCGACAACAGTGCTCGCCGGCTCTACCACGGCAGTAGTGGTAGGTGTAGATACGGGAGGAACAATAACAGTAGTAGCAGCTGATCGGGCCAAAGGCTCAGCACAGCAATAACAAAGGGGCAGGTGAAAGAGGATATGGGGCAATGAATACATGATGTGCAGATGCAGGAGAAAAGAAAGTTCATAACTTACGAGCAGATCCAGCACTACTGGCGACGGATGCAATGGAAGAAGCTCTGCTGGAGGCAGAACTAGCTGCAGACCCAGCAGAGGGTGATTGAGAGGCGATGCTGCTCTGAACAATAGCAATAGAGGAAGCCTGAGATGCTGCCGAGCTCAAGACAGACGCAGCAGAAGACCTCTCAGAAGAGAGGCTGCTAGCCACGGATGATGCTGAAGCCTGAGCACTGCCAGATGTTGGTGCAGGAGAGGCGGCAATAGCAGAAGTTGAAGTGGTACCAGGTGCAACAACGACAACAGTGTCAGATGCCGAACTGGCCGGAGGTGATGCAGCGGCCGTGGAGGAAGAGACAGGAGCTGGAGAAACAGGGGCCGCAGTTGTTGTCGTGGCGGGAGGTGCAACGACAATGCTGCTCTGCTGAGATGTGATGGAGCTGATCTGCGACTGGACCGAGGATACTACAGACGAGAGGGAAGCCTCTGCAGACGAGATGCTACTCTGGACCGAGGAAATTGGGGTAGGAGCCGCTGTTGTGGTTGTGGTTACTGGGTCAGGTGCTTGCGTAGTTGAAGAGCCTGCGTTGTTGACATTAGAAGGTGTCGAAATAACAACAGGGGCAGACGTTGTGGAAGGAGGTGGTTGGGCAGGAGTGGTTGAGACAACGCTGGCGCTTGTGGTGGAAGGAGGAAGGGCAGTTGTGGTTGGTGCAGTCACGGTAACTTCAGTAGTGACGGTCGTACCTGAAAAGCTTGTCAGTCTTGCCGTATATCCATGTGTAGGCACATCTTCTTACCTGTAGTAGGACCATTGTCCCCAACAATACCAACGCCGCCAGCTGTCGTGGTCGTCGCCGTACCATTGTTACCAGTCTGCCTCTTTACCAACTCGTTATGAGCCATCTCAACAACCTTGCTTGCCAAAGCCGGACTATCCCTGTGTACCGCCTCCATGGCTGTTCTTGCATTCTCGTACACTCCACGACCAAAAGCTGGATGTAGCTCAGAGAGAAGCTCACGAAGGGCGTGGCCATCTTGCTGGATGGTTTCGAGGAGGCTTTGAAAGGTGCCCACAGAGGTATCATCGGATTGAGAAGGCCGTGGATCTGAGATGATGCTGGCATTGGTGAGAGAAGAGGCGGCGAGCAGGAAGAGAGTTAAGCTGCGTAGAGTAGGCATTTTGATATGAAGGAAGCTCTGCAAAATCGAAAGCCTGTCAAGCGAATGATGGCTTCCAATGGTTGGTATGATCCGAAATGAGCTATTTCAAATCGTCGTCAAGCAAGGTCTACTGCCAGCAGAGATGGGTATGCGCCAGAGGCTCGGAGAATGTAAGGTGTAGAAGAGGTTGGCGGCAGAAGAGGTGAGGTGAGGTGAGGTGAGGCGAGGCGAAGGAGGAGAGGAGAGAAGGAGACGAAGGACGGGAACAGAAATTGAAGTAAGACGAATGAAGCAAGAAGCCAAGACCGGCAGAGCGGAGCAGAGTGCGTGCGTGCAAGCAGCGAATAAGGAAGGTTAAACAGAGAACGACAAGCCAAGAGACAAGGTTAGGTTAAGGATGAGGATGAGGATGAGGTTTAAAGCTTTGAGTTTAATCTGGTCCTGACGCAAACAACGGCTGAGAGAAGAGCGAGCTAGACAAGACAAGACGATTTTGGGTTTGTGTTTCAGAAGAAACTAAGTGTCAATCAATCCGTTTTAGCCGATGGGATGGCGCCTTCCTTTCTTCATTCTTCTTCCAAACACCTAGCTTCCTCCTACTCTCTACACCCTCATCTACAATCATGCCATCCATTAACAACATCAAATCGCTTATCCTCTCGTCGCCGCCATCAAAGCCGGAGTCTTTTGATATCTTCGTCAGCTCATGGAGCGCATGTGGGGAGTCCTTCTTGGCAGTCGAGCACCGTGCTTCTTCTGAACGGTCATTGGTCAGAGTTTCTTGCACACCAAGGAATCAAAGCCACTCTAAATCTATCTCTGCCCGCAGGACTAGTCTAGAAGTGTAAAAATGGAAAGGTGCGTACCTGTCCTGTTCCTGTCTTTGTTCTGTTTGTACAGCACACCTCTCTAGAACTACCACACATCGGCCTTGCGATTCTAACAGGAGGTAGACATCTACCATAAAACGAATCATACAAATCGTCCGCCACCACATCTTTGAGCACAGCGGCCCGCCACCACGTCGTGAGCCCACCGCAAGCTCCGCCAAGCTCCATCGTGGCGCCGGCGCCCAATGACTTCACTTATGCTCCACCTGAAACACATGCACTTTCTATATTCGTAGGGCCTCTTCCAGCTTTTGACGTTGTTATATTTGTTGGTCCAAAACTCGACTGTGCAGTACTTTCTTCCTGCATCAAGCAAGATCGTCAGCGTCTGGACATTCTAGTTACAAGAATAAGCTTAATATTTTGTGTGTGCAGATCTACCTATCACAGCACGCCTTCTTCATCATTGGCGGACTTCAGACGACGCTCAAGCCGTGGTACTCCAGTAGATGTGTTTGATGGAAAAGAAAGAAAGGATCGTGTATGCAAGAATCGACCCATGTCTACACTACTGCTGCCCTTGGTGCCCATGCGCTCCCTCTGCACCACCACCACCACCAGACAATGCCTCCACGCTCCTATTAGCAGTCCTTCCCGGCGTCTCAACAGCATTGCTCAGTCCACTGACACTCTGCCTTGATGCTGCGACATCAGGCCGTTGATACATACCACCCGTTGCGAGAGGTGGCATCGGACTTCTTCCCCTGGGACTCCTCGCCCTATCCTTTGACACTGACCTATCTCTCCCGCCCTGCAGCTTCTTGAACCAGCCACTCAGACCTTTTCCCGTCGAGGGAGAAGTCGCAAAGGAAGCGGCAGGGTTTGTACGTCCGGCGCGCTCATCCTCTTCGCGTGCTGGTGCTCGGACGGATGATGTAGAGCGATAAGACTCGTCTGTTGTGTTGCTGATGGCGGAACGACCGACACTGCCGACTGTACTTGTGCTGCGTTCTTTTTGATATGCTTGACTGAATGGCGTCGAAATCGGTGTTGTAGCATTCAAATTGGTGGCGGTAGCTTCATTCGCCATGAAACCGGTCTTTTGATCCTTTTTCGGGCTCGATAATCTCCAACGACGCTTCGTCTTTTGCTTCTCTACTTGCTCGGATGATGCCTCTTGCTCGTCTGCTGTCTCAAAGGAAGAGTAGCCGTTGTTGACGTCCGCGGAACTACTGGGCGAATGACCATAATTACGCTCTGATGACTCGCCCTGGAGCGTTGCCTTTGTGGGAGTAATTGTTTGATCGGTCGAAGGATAATGCTCAGGCAGCTTCGGTCGAACAGCCAGATTATCCTGACTTGTGCCAAATGAACGAGAGTCACTCTGTCCGTCTGTGGGTACATGTGAACCCTTGCGAGAAGGAGAAAACTGTTGAAATGCTGGAGACGTTGGCAAGCTACCACCATCTCCAAGCGAGTATGTCGAGCTTTGAGGACTGACGATGTTCTCGGGACGTCGTTTCTTTTGGAGCTTGTTTGGCTTCCTCCCGTCATCTTTCTCCACTCCTACAAAAGACGTCCCCTTAAACAAGCTTGACAGTGTTCGCTCTTTGTTAGGAGTGGTCGCAGGCGAGTTCTTGCCGCTGAATCCTAAAGTTGGTGGCATGTTGTCGATGTGTAATGATTCAATTTGCGAAACTTGTCTGCTTCGACTTGGAGATCTATCACTAGAAGCTGGGACAGGTGCTAGAAGAGGACTCTTCTTTGGTGATGCGGTATTTGGTGCAAACACGATTGATGGCTTGGGCTCCTCGGTTGCCACAGGCGTACTTGTTCCACTTTGCTCCGGAGAGATGACCACGGGTGTGCCAACTCGCTTTATGGTTGCAGTCTCTCCACTGTTCTCACGAGAGAATTGCGAACTTGGTAGAGCAGGAGATAGTGCGCGTTGCGAAGGAACAGTATTGCTCCGTTGAAGGCCGCTACTCTTCCCTGGAATTATACCTGAAGGTGGAGTGCCCGGGCCAGGGCTGGGTGAAGCCATGCCGGAATGCTTAGACCCCCTAGAGCTGACAGAGGCATTTCTACGTATGGAATCGAGTCTTGCCGCACTATGATGACTGCTAGCTACTGAAGCTGATCTGCCAATAAGCTGTTGAGTTCGGTTCTTGGGTGTTATAGTACCACTTTTCGGTTTTGCAGGTGAAGGACCGCCGCTTTGCACATCCTGGATTGTCTTTTCATCTGCAGCTGTGCCTTGCATACCCACTAGGAAATGATCTTGATGTTCGATCAGGAAGATAAGCACGTCTTGACTAAGGCGGTATGCTTCAGGGACCATGTCGTGTGTAGGATGTGATAGAATACCTGGTTGGAAAATGGACGACAAATTCGAAGAGTTCATGCGATTGATTTCTGATTTTGATGCGAATACTGCCAGTAGATCAAGTAAATATAGTAGCAGTTGTCGGTTGAGAGGTGGTAACTCTGTGATGAGTTGCTGATATGTACGAATGGCTGAATCAAAGTCAAAGTTGCTGATTGCTGGTACTTGTCCGTTGTTTGCCGCAGTGACTTGAGCGTTGTAGGCTTGTAAGGGTTTGCGGAACCGTTCGTAAAAGTTTAGTGGAATGATGGGCTCCGGTAATTGATTGAGGTATCGTCGGAGGACATTGGCGGCGTCGTGAACACTGTAACCAGTCCAATCCAAGCCTTTACCATATTTGTCTGGTGAGTTGAAGATTGTAACTAGCTCTTTTATTCTGCGCTCAGCTCCAGCTAAACGGAAGATTCCTTCAACATCGATTGCTGTAAAGTATGTTAGCATTATTTTTTGCTCCTGTATTGAGCCATACTAACCTCTCTCTTTCAGAAACACTCCACACTTGGCGACCACAATCGGAACGTAGCCATAGATGAAGCTGTTACCATCCTCATCAAACAAGGATATTGCGACATTGGCATATCTGACGCTGATTTGTAGAGCTACACCGAATATGCCAGGAGGTGGTGAAGGTTCTGTTCTTGTTGCTTAGCTGTGCGCACTCATGGTACAATCCCCTCCTTAATTCCGTGACTGACCTTTCTCTTCTTCTCGTTTCGTGGTTTTCTTGAACGTTCTCCACCATGATGCTAGATCACCTTTCTTTGAAGCACCAGCATCTGCTCCTCCTTGTGGGTCGCCGGGCCCTAGCGCCGACGGCATCTTGTGAAACGTACCCTTTTGGCTTGTTCCTCGATTGTTCCTGTGCGCCTAGTCGGCCGGCATAAGCGCCTGAAATCAGGACTCGAGCGCAGTTCCTGAGCTTGTCCGAGAGTGCGACGAAGGTGAGTGGATAGGCACTGTTAACTTATCGCTACGGTGTGACGAGTGGAAGCGCGGACCGTAGAGCTGATATATGTCTAGAGCAAGCGAAGCGATAGTTGTGGTGTTGAGGTAGAGGATGGATCCGCGTTGATTAACACAGTTTCGCGAGTTGTCACTCACGCGCGTCGACGGTGCTGGTGCTGACGAAATGTGGTGCGCAAAAGCAATAAATCGTGCATAAACCTGTAATGTGTGCTACTATAAGAACTGCTCGAGCGCGAAGTAGGTTGCTGAAGCCGCCTGTTGTATCGGATGCAGCTAGAGGATAGCAGGGAGAGGCATCGCACTTTGGAGCGTGTGTGAGCTTTGGTAAGGCTGAGTCTGACAGGGTAATTGGGTCTTGGCATAGAAATTGAAGCTTCACGCTTTGAACCAAACTCGTAGCATTTAAGAGCAGATTGTTTGAGTTCTCAACAGCCAGAAAGAGACCTACCTATCATCTTCGTCCGAGTAACCAATAGAACTAGCACACCCGGAAAAATGGAATCGTATGTGACCCAATATGCAAACTGATATCTTCTCACCAAGCTAAATTGCCACTTTTCAGACTCAACCAGGCCGAGCAGGCTGAGCTACAAGCCAGGATGGAGAAGAGACAGATGAAGGACTTTATGTCGGTATGTACCCAACAGAAGGAGTAGCCGTGCCTGTGTGATTACTGCTAGTGTGGACTGTTTGTGCCTAATACTGCGTGCAGATGTACAGCAAATTGGTTGATAAGTGCTTCAACGACTGTGTCGATGACTTCACAAGCAAGTCCATTTCGTCGCGAGAGGAGGGCTGCATCATGAGGTGCTGGGATAAGAACATGAAGGGACAGGAGCGCATTCAGCAAAGGTGAGTTCTTCATCACGTGACCTTATATTCGTCTTCGAATGAGATCGGAAGATCTGACATTATTTTACTGCTACCAGGTTCCAAGAACACAACGAGGCCATGATGGCTTCTGGCGGTCTTGCCAACCGATGAATGTGTGCACACATCTAGTCGATGACGACGAGATTGTCGTGACGAGGGAAAAGAAACATGTATGAACCAGAAAATTAATGGAAATCACGACTATCGACGGAACCCATATTCTGTACTACTAGAATTCTCTAATCCCTACACTCACATGCTCAGCTTCTGCTCCAACCACTCAACTCCAGCCTTGACTCCATCCACAATATGCACAGCTTCGCCTTCTTCCCGACCAAGTTCCTCAATCAGTGCTTCTCGCACCATAACATCCATACCTGCCATTCCCGCACACCCAAGACAAACAGCCCTCACATCGCCCTTCCGAACCAACCTTTTTGTCGCCTCCTTCATCTTCTGTTTGACCTCCTCAGCTGGCGCATCATGCAAGTCTGTAGCATTCAATCCTGTTGTCTCGACACCAGCGAAAACATCTTTCAAAGCTGATTCTTTCCCAAGCTCCTCCTTTGAATACTTCACCACAGCCTTGGACAGAAGGTCTTCCCATACTTTGCCTGTGCTGACTATGCCGAATTTCGCTTGTTTTGAAATTACGTTCAGGCTTTTCCAGATGCTTGCTTCGAAAATGCCGGTGACTGGTTTTTTCTTTTGCTCAATGGCTGGCTGGGATTTCAGCCATGCCACAAGAGGGTGGTCGGAGTAGCATGCAACAAGGAATCCTTCATATCCTAGATAATCCGAGTCGGAAAGGGCCTGTATACAATTTTGTGTGCTCAACTCGCCATCAGCGGCGTTATTGATGCTTGGAGGAGATGTCGGATTGGTGAAGTAACGGAAGGTTGACTAATCGAGGCAGCGTTTAACGATGGATAGCATAGTCGAGACGATGTTTTTAAGATACCTTGTTAGAACTCGATACAATGAGATCAACCAGAGAATCTGTCATAGACTCCGTAGAGTTTGGATTGATAACAAGCACACGATGGTGCCTATTGTGCTTGTTGGAAAGAGACATAGTAGTATACTGTATATTCACAGTGGGTTGTATAGCATCGCAGAGCAAAACACACCAGTATCAAAACTGTTATTTTTCATGTCAAAGACCCCACGTGAGCCACACACGACGTCCGAAATTATTATGCATGATAAAGATGAAGCGATGGTCATCCTGGTCAAAAGTGCTTGAGCAAGTCAAGTACTTTTTTCTGATAGTAAGAAACTTGGCTACATCTCTTCCCTTGTCAGGGTGGTGAATGTGGTTGTAGTCTATGCCTAGGTACTGTCGCTTACAAAGCAATTTATGGTGAGTCAAAGTGAGCCGCAAGATCGACCGCCTGAACCCTCCCACGCTAGCAGTATGGAGTAAAGAACGCCGATGAACGGGTTCTTGGACCGCATTTCTTCGGTGAAACAGCTTTCGATATCTTGTTGCAACCTCATATCTCTGCTGCTCTAATTAATAATGACTCATACCGACTGACGGTACTAAGTTTTATTCCGAACCTCACACATGGCGCGTAAGGCTTTGGCTATTTGTTGACCAGATTCTAGATCAACAGTAATCCCTTGGCACTTACAACGGTTGCGGGCAAAGTGAGGAGGTGATACAAGGGAAGAAAAGGGAAGTTCAAAGAAGAAGCTGCATACTACGTCGTTGTTGACTCATTTACTGTCGTGCTGTCCTCGAGGAGCTAGCCCAAGAGCTGCGACTCCTATCTTATAAGACGACGTGCTTATCGCAATCTGTTACAAAGATTATATTACGCTCAGAGAAGATAAGCTGTCCGCTTACCAACCACATCAAAGAAAGCTCGTCCTTCACTTCGTGAGTTTTATGCCTGTGTAACAGCTTGACGATATCGGCACGTCACTGGCAATTGCAGAAATATCAACAACACCTGCCGCAGAATACTTGATATAGATTCGTCTATAGAAGCTATACACCCCTTATTACCATTTCTTTCACCACGCACTACCAACCACAATGCCACCGCCAGCCACCCGCCGCAGGAGCTCTCTGGGTAAGCTCTTGAGTAGGGTCAGCCAACCAGGCAAACCAGATATCCAGATTGAATTCACAGCTGCCCACAACTCAGACCACACATGGAAGACTGGCGACGAAATTGGTGGTCAAGTATGCATTATTCCGTCTGCGCCATTAACATTCGACTCCATTGAAGTGGCTCTACTCGGACAGACTGAATGTAAGCTAAGGAAAACATACTAACACGGCCATGTGTCTGTGTACTAACGGGAAATCAAGGTTTTACTGACAGAATGGGCGCTACACCATATACTCAAGCGATCAAAGCAACACACACCTTTCTGAAGCTTGTACAGCCTATACCTACGGCAACGCTAGTGCAGATCAATGACATCCAAGCTAACGACACCAGACTGGTGCCATTCACATTTATAGTGCCAGGTCATGCACTACCCACGATCTGCCGACATCATACAGAATCACCTGCTGTGAGGGAAGCCCACCTCCAACTCCCGCCCACCCTGGGAGCTGGATCAGAGGTGCCATCAGAGGAGGATGGAACAGGCATTACCAAACTCGAAGACTACTGCCCTAACATGGTTACCATTTCATATTTCATCCGTGTAAAGCTACATAAAGCAAATGGCGTAGATGACAACGGCCGAGCGCGTACTAGACTCGTTGCAGAAGAAACTAGAAAACTGCGCGTCATTCCAGCAACGGCCGAGCAACCACCCATCAACATCCAAGGCCAAGAAGAAGAATACTGTCTCCGTAGGGTAAAAGCAATCAAGAGGGGCATGTTCAAACCATCATCAGGTCATTTCATCATGGAGTCGACACAACCAAGTCCATTACGACTACCTGCCCCAACACTATCATGTGCCAATCTGAACATGGAGTCGCTTGTACATACTGTCGGCACTGTCACACTTCGTTTCGACCCAGACAACGTCAACGACGCCCCACCAAAGCTCGCAATGCTGAATAGTAAACTGAAGATTCTAACATTTTACCAATCCACCCCTTTGGAAGACTGGCCAAAACGCACGACATTAATGCACGACTCACGACGTCAGGTCAACATCGACACCGTCGGCCTTTCCAGCCGCAACATGGGCTCAGTCCAATGGCGTCGTCACGATTCCTCCACTGGTCCACCAGTATATCCTATACCCGCGCCTCCATCACACAACACAAAACCAGACAAACCATATTACCTTGCTCAACTTCTCGTCCCACTCACACTCCCACAAAAAAAACACTTCGTCCCAACATTTCACTCCTGTCTTGTTAGCCGCATCTACAGCCTCGAACTGACCCAGGAATTCAAAGCAACAGGCAACAATCTCAACCAATCCTGCACGCTACGCGTTCCCGTTCAAATTCTCAGTGAGCCTCGAGAAGGCGCGGGAGCGGTGACAACGCCAGCATATGCTGAGCCGGACGAGGATGACAACGAAGACGAAATCGGAGATTACTTCACGCCGAGGACGTTTGGTCCACCACCACCCTCATTCACAGCGACGGCTAGCAATGCGGGACAGAGTGGTGTTGGTACTGGAGCAGACCAGCTACCGCCGCAGTACGAAGATGTACCGCAACCGCTTCCACGAACGAGAAGACACGCTTCGCCTGCATATGAGGATGCAGCGCGCACGAGAAGACATGCTTCACCGCCTTACGAAGACGTTAGTACGAGGATGATGAGGCACGCCTCACCACCGTATGAGAATACAGCGTCAGCAAGCATGGCGAGACAAGCTTCACCGCCGTATGAAGATGTCTCGCCGCGACTAAGAAGACAAGCGACGGCACAATCGCCACACTCACCACTGACGCACCTGGCGGAGAGTGCAAGATCACCGATTGAATTTCGACGAGCGGCGTCTGCTGGTGTGAATACGGGCAGGAGTGCTCTGTTTGATATTGTTAGTATGTCCGTAGGGCGTGGTGAGATACGCTAATATTGATATATGCCTTGTACCCAGACGGGATGAGGGCCAAAGGAGTAAGAGACGTGCAAGTATAGAGAGTCCGTGGCTGGTGGGACAACAAGGTCGAAGTGTCAACACCATACGGCATCGACAAGATGACCGTCATCTCTATGGACTTGACAATGTGAACAAGAAGGGATGAGTAACTCTACTTATCAATGAAGTAGACAATGCAGACTCCGTATGGGCAGCTTTTGAGATCATCACAAATGTAGTCGGAAGCGCCTTTTTACCGGAGTTGAGTGAGCATCAGAGGATGTCGTTTGATTTGATGGAGCCGACAGACCATGAAAGGCCGACTGTTTCTGTGGGGACGAGTAGATTTGTAGATGTGGAAGTGATGGGAGGGCAAGGGATTCTACAACAGCTAGCTGGTAATCATAATAGGAAACACAACACCAATTGGCAATGACTACAAGACAAGAAAACCGCAAGACGCCTGGCAAGACCATCACAGAGACACCTTCAAAAAGCGCCGAGTCTCGGAATCCTAATGCTTCTCTGTACCTCTCATCATCGTCGGTATCGGTTACAAAGATTATCTTCGGCTGGGCACGACAAAGGACCAATAGCGTCATTAATTTCTAAATACCACTGAGATTACTGCAGTCTTTTCGAGACAGGACGTCGTGATGGTCGGGTAGCCTGGATTGACTCACTTGCGGTGAGGAGATTGATAAGGAGCAAAAGGGCTGAAGGAGAGGAAGGATTAGGCATTCAAGAGCACTTGAGAAGAGGGAATACTGCAACTCTTGTAGATATGTTACCGTCAGATGGGGGAGTGTTGGGCGGCCTTTACTTTCTACAAGCGGGAGAATTACTTGTGCAATGATGACGAGCGTGGTGTGTCTTGAGCGGGATGGAGCCGGTTTAATTTACGATATTTGAATGATGCTGAAATTATAAATTGTTGAATATGAACGGTGATGCTACAATAGAGGCGTCATTGCCAATTAGTGGAAGTGAAATAAGTCTGTCAGTGAATCCAATGTCGTTGTCGTCGTTAGTCTCCCTGTTCTTCCCAATACCTCCAGGATCCACCATAGAGATTTAGCACTCTTCCTCGCTCACTCGAGCAGAATCAGTCGAACACAAAACCGCGTACATCTCCGTCTCCTCCCCAAACCACCTCGTCTAACATCTCACCCGCACCCCCACGCCTATATTTTAGCAATGACCTTCCATCCCGCCTTCCACATCCTCAGCGCCACAAAGATCATTCCAGCAGCGGCCAGCGTAACGCCACCATAGATGAAAGCACCAGTGAAGTCAAGGTTATTCGGGTCAGAACCAATAATCCCACCAGTTCCCGGACCGCCCAAAAGGACCGCAATGGCAATGATTCCGAAGCCCATGCCAATTCTCGTGCCAATCTTGGATTTGTCTTGCGTCAACGCCTAGAGGACGCCGTTTGTTAGCCAAAGCAGGTCTTGAGGATTGATTATCCGGGGAAAGGCCTAAACTTACGGCGAAGATAACGGGTGGTAGTGCGATGAAAACTCCTGAGAAGAAACCAAATAGCACTGCGATGATGACAATGCCAGCGACGTTGTCGACGGCGATTAAGCAGAAGCAGAGGATACTGCAGGCTAGAGCTCCGGGACCGATCAGGTTGAGAGAACCGGTCTTATCTGAGATGGCATTGGGTACTGTTCTGCCGAAGACGGATGCTGCGTTGAGGATGGGGACCAGGTAGAAAGAGAGGGAGTAGTCCGTGATTTGTCGAGCTGCAGAGAAATATGATAGGTAGAACTGGGACTATGTTAGTGTACTAAAATGTACTCTGGGAGTGATTAATTCGGACCAGGACAACGTAAAGCCCAATGAAACCAATTGTTGTGCCTAATCAGATGGGAAAGGACGTCAGTAATGGTAGCGAGAATGCAAGATATCGTGTTGGAACATACCGACGACGAAGATGATATACGGGATATCTGTGAAGGCTGTCACGTCAATTATGGCCCTTGCAGCGGCTGGCTTGATTCTGCATTATGATTAGCATGTTTCGTTGTCAGACTCCTTGAAGACTCCTCCGTACCTCTGTTTCATGACCAAAATGGGAATGAGGAGTGTCGCAAGGGCGATGAACCCGATGACCCGGACAGTCCAGCCGAATCCTAGAATTAGCAAGTCAGTTCCGAATAAGCAAAAAATAACAGATCTGCAGACATACCAACCCGGTCAATGAGACGGAAAAAGACAATCGGAAAGATGACACCGCCCATCGAAGAACCCGCAGCTGCAAGACCAACAGCAAGACCAATCTTCCTCCTGAAGTATGTTGGTAGGATAGCCACCGAGGGCACAAAGAGCAAACCACCACCAATACCGATGCAAAATCCTTGAGCCAAGATCGCTTGCCAGAGCGTGGTGCAGAGGGACGTCATCATGTAACCGAAGACCGTCAGGAAACTGCCTGAAATCAACAGAGCGCGCAAATAACCCCGATCATACAGAGGGCCGGACAAGCAGCCCACAGCCAGCAGACAGAAAGATGCTATACTACCTATCCACGCGATGTCGGACGATGTGGCTGTGAAGAGTGCTCCAGACTCGTAATATGTCTGGAAAATACCGAAGGTGTTGAGGTTGCCCCAAGTATTGAAGAAGAGCTGTTGGGATGCAAGTTAGGTTGTGGCACTTTCAGACGATAAGGCCATAGACTCACCATGAACCCGCCAAGAACTTGTAGCCACGCTGTCAATCCTCCATCTGGCACTTCGAAAGAGGGACCAGGTGGGCCAGGAGGTCCTGGCTTTGGTACGGTTGCTGCTTGAGCATTTGGTGGCGCTTCTTCTTCTGCTTCTTTCTCAACATCATGTTGTGACGATTCACTTGCTGCGTTGTTGTGTGGCAAAGTGATGTCATCTTCTTTCTCTCTATCTAGCGACATTTGGGAATGAGACATTGCGTTACAGGTATCACAACAACACTAGGAAAGGTATAAGGTGTGAAACTGATGTGAAACACGAGAAAGGGTGAATTTGTGAGAAAATAAGCGGAAGGGAGGAAGCTTATCTAAATACACGAAAAGCTTAGCGCATAAGTGGAACTCGGGAGCGGAGGTTCGGATTTAGGAATTTGCATCCCAACCGTTGCTTAGCAATCACTTCTGAAAACGTACTCGGCGCTCGGCGAAGACACCTCGTTACTTCTCTTCCATCTTCCGATCACGCCTGTACTCGGGAGTGCAGGATGTTCCTATCCTGCACGTAATCGCTCTCCCCGATTTATCCCTCGCGACAATCCCTAGTTTCCCCAGGCACGATGAGTTTCCGCTCATGTTCTCGGGGCTTGATGGCTTGCGTATGACGGAGCGAAAAACAAAAGCCATGCCCGCAGAGTATCATTTCCTTAAACGTCTCAATGAGCCGCCTGACAGTTGCAGATCTGTCATCACTACTATTCCCGCCAAGACAAGCTTGAACAAGGACGAAAAGATGGCAAAACATTATGCTACATACAGCAACTGAAATTCGCAGGTGGTCACTCACCATACTACGTCTGTGGCTTAAGAAGGGCAGAGCGAACAGGATGCCTTGTTCTTCACGGTCTATGGCCGTATCTGCTTGAAACTCATTTGTGTTTGTATATGAAGCCTTGGTCATGTACCGGAGAGATGAAAGAGCTTTGAAACTGTTGATCATGCATGCCAAGCTTTGGTGCCAGGCTGTTTGTAAGGATTAATTCATTGCCGTGAAAAAAGCCCGCAAGCAATACGCCAGGAACCCATGTGAAGTCGAGAAGGCCGACTTCGTCAAGGTCAAGAAATAGGGTGGACACGCAGGTTATGTTACTCATTATTGTTTCCGTGGCGTTGATGTCCACAGATTTGCTTTTCTATTTACACCAGCTTTCTTCACCTTCCAACCCCGGCGAACTGAAGCAAATTCTATTGCTGCTCCACGAGGAGCTTGCAGCAGTTCTCGAAACATCTCAGCTCCAGAGCCCTGACATTTCAAGACGATCAGCTCCATATCGATCACCTACCATTGAATATTGCAATGCCACTGTGGAAACCTGGAATCAACCAAGCTCGCCACGAAAACTTCAAAGGAGACTTCAGAGCTCTTTTGGTCAGCAGAAAAGGCATGACCTCAATCAGCCAGCGTCGCAGTGTTATAGGCTGTCGAATGAGCAATCTCTTGCTTGTCAGAATTTCGGAGAAGGTCAAAAAGTCAAGCTCCGACCGACGACGTATGTAGCGCTCGCCATAACCCTGGGACATACGCAGGTGAGCTTGTCATATCAAATGGATCTTGAGTTCCCTCACTTCAGCTCTATTTCCTGCGCCATAGTATTCAGAAGTTGTGCTGTCGGTCGTTGCCGTCAGAGAAACGGTGGATGTTGATGAAGTTCATCATGGATTGACAGGATTGTGTTGTTTTACTACCCATGCCCATGCCATCGGGCAAGGTTTTCAGCAGGAACTACTGGTTCTGTAGCGCTACTGTGCATGAAGTCGATTCCGATGACTTGGTGAGGCATCGCATTGTACTCCATACCCTTGATTACACCATGTGCTTGATCCAACCGTTAGCACTTTGGTCTGGTCGATGAAGCAAGTGAATACGACGGTCTGGACCAGGCTTATTGTCGACGGCGTTCTTGACAGCTCTGGCAATTGTTGACCTTCAATCTCCTGAAAGAGCTGCTCGAGTTGCAGAGGAGGAAGATCTGTTTTGTAGTCATCCGCAGCATGGTCTGACTTGCATTTCAGGATTGGACTCTTCATCGTCTTCATCCTCAGCCTGCCCATCTCCAGTGCCATCATCATCTTGATCCATATCTACCTGCACCTCATCACCACCATGCTCGGGGCCTAGTAACTCATACATTTCGTCGTTGAGGTCGTTGACCTCGTCCATAATATGCATTAGTTCCTTCCAACTCGATCTGCATTAAGTCAGCAACACATACAACAGTAGACGTCAGGAAAGGGAGGCTGCATACTCAAGACTGTCCTGTACTTTCCCGGTTATTTTCTTGATCTCTGTACTCTTCTTCCTCTGCAACTCGAGCATCTTGTCGTCGAACGTGTCAGTGGCCACGATACGATTCTCCTCGACACTGTCAAGGTTGCCGTAGCTGTCATCGAAGGCAACTTTGGAGCTGCTACCGACTGAAGCGTCGTCTTCAAAGAAGACGAGGAGTGAGTGAGGTGTATATATATATGTATGTATGTCGGTGGATAGAGTGCGACTCTGCACGGAAGTTGATGCAGGAAGATGAGGTATTAGATAAAGATGATGTGCCAAAAATGAATCATGGATAAGCGTTACTATTGTTTTATTGTGATGTTGGACAAATTCAATGACGGTGAATGTTACAAGCTGTTGCAAGGTCTTCATATTGTTCTTATGGGTTTTCATCATCAATCGGCGGCTAATTGCTCTTTGCTATCAACAAACAGGATACAAACAGTCTGCTTTCCCGTCAATCGATGGACAATGAGAGTCATAACTGTCTAGATACCAGGTATTCATGTTTTTGACGAGGAACATTACGACATCGAACTCACCTTAAAGCCTAGAAGCACCACCTGTCTCGCTCTGTGTCTGCTTAAGGAGGCGACAGAGCGCATTTCAATTATTAGAAAAGTGAGATCGAGCTTCAATTTGCACTCTTTTGCGGGAGTTCTTGTGAGAGCAGTCTTTCTAATCGAAGAATCACGCTTTTGACAACGAAATCACTGCTTGTAGCGTGTTTGCTGTTTCTCGATTTTGTTTGTCATCTGGGACTTGAAGGGGCCCGCCCTTAGTAAGAGATCCTCCAAAAGGGTTTGACATAGTGTTAGCCTGGCGACATGCAGAAGCCAACACTTGCTGTCTGTTAGCGATGAATAAGATAATCGGTGCAATTCTGGCTTTTGCAGCATTCGCAGAGCGCGTCAGAATCCTGGTCAGAAGAGCTGAAACAGCAGCAAACACATCTTACGCACAGACCAGCTCTTCAATGAGAGCGCGTCCTATATGTAATCTGATCATTCACTCTATCTCCTGCTCTCATTTGCTTTCTCCTTCCTGACTGTCAAAAAGCACACAGGGAAGAAGTACAGAGCTGTGAAGAAGCTCAAGGGAAAGTGCCATTGGATCGTTGATGGTAACTATTGTTCTCGATGACATGGAAGTGTGAAGCAGAGAGCAAGACGTCGAGAATGCACAGACGGAATTGGTACTGAGACTGTTGCTGGGGTTAGAATGGGAGGTTGATTGGAATAGTTCTGATTGAGGTGGAACAGGATGGGATTGATTCTTCGTAGTCCCTTCGATTGCCATGCAATTTGTAACATCTCCATGTCACTCCAACTTTCCGGTTTGTGCCGCCGGAGCTGAATCCGGTAAGACGTCATTGGCACCCCTCATAGTCCTCAGGTCTCGTGCTTTTACATCAACCATCAACCACCTTCAACTATATCACAGCAATGTCTGATACACAAAAGAATGCCGTCGTCACTGGCTCGGCGCAAGGCATAGGCCGATGCGTCGCCCGCACCTTCGCCGAGAAAGGATGGAAGGTCTTTCTCATCGACGTTCAAGAAGTTCGTGAACATGTCCACCCCTCCAAAAGAACCTCTTTGAGCTAACCATCATCATTCTTCAGGACGAACTCAAACACGCAGCCGAAACCCACCTCAAAGCCTACTACGAAAAGAAACAGGTTTCCTACGCCGTCTGCAACCTCCGCGACCCTGCCGCAATCCGCTCGACCATCAAATCTGCAGCTGACTTCTTTGGCGGCACCATTGATGTTCTTGTCAATAACGCGTCGATTGCGTCGCCAAAGTGGAAAGATGGAAAGTCGTTCAAAGATGAAGATACCTTGGATGAATGGCAGGCTTATATCGAGACGAACCTGACTGCTCCCTTTGTGGTCAGCCAGGCTTGCGTGCCGTATATGATCAAGTCCGTAGAGAAGCAGCCGCATGTGCAGGAGACTGGCGGTGCTGGACCATGCAGTGAGTTTGAGCGTCCTGGTTATTGGTGCATGAACTGATCATGATTTCGCAGTCATTCACATCGGCTCCTTTCGCTCTATCCAGTCAGATCCAGATCAAGAAGGCTATGCAAGCACGAAAGCAGGCACAAACGGTCTCATGCATTCGATGGCCATCTCTGCATCACGTTGGGGTATCAGAGTCAATGTGGTCGCTCCAGGAAGAATCAAAGTAGCCCATGAGAACAAGGAAGCAGATGAGAAAGGAACGCACTGGCAGGATGCGCACGAGGATAAAGATATTGAGGATCATCCGTCGAACCGAGCTGGTAGGCCTGAGGATATTGCTGATGCAGTTATGTGGCTACAAGGAGCTGGATTTGTTAATGCGCAGGAGATTTATGTTGATGGTGGTGCTAGTAAGGTGAAAGCTTCATGAGAGACGAGCTCGATGCTGGAGATGATCCTGATGATATGAAGAAATAATGCTAATGTACCATGCGCAATGGCCCATACACATGAATAATGATGAATCGGGGTTCACAAGATACAGGATAAAGAATCTGTGATTGCTACATTGTCTATACCTTTCTTGATGACTTCAGAAACTAAACTCCTCCCCAGTCAACTTCTGACTAAGCTCCCACAACTTCTTCGCAGAAACCGGATCGACTGCCCATGGCGTGGGTGCAGTGACCTGGCAATCTGACAGAAACACGCCATCGTCTGGTGTGAGCTTTGGGTCAAAAGCAGTCACCATCTGCGTGCTTGCGCCTTGATCGATCGACTTCCAGCCCTGTTTAAACTTATCCTACACGCGCTGGGGCATAGAGTCGAGCATTGGCTTCGCACCATCCGACAACACAGCGTCGGGATGTGGGGCGAAGCTGTAGATGCCGTGTTGTGAGAGCTGCTGGTTGAGATAGACGGAGAAAAGTATGTTCTGTGTGGTGTTTGTCAAATTTCTGTCGCGCTATTGATTACGGGTAGTACTCTTACGGCCTGTCTTTGATTGTCTATATGCTACCATTGGCTCGTAGCCTAGTTTCTTCGTCTGGCCACGCCAGATGAGAGCCTCCCAATTCGGTGTCTCCTCGGGGGGTACTTCCTCGCTGGTGGCGAAGTTGTGAACTGAGAAGCGAAACGGGCTGTACATGTGACCTATAGAGGTGACATTGATGATGCGAGTACTGCCGACGTGATTTGATGCAGCTGCAGCTGCCTTGAGCTTATTCATGATGAGGTTCGTAAACTAGGGTAAGTGTCAGCTTCCTGCTCGAATCTTAGGACAGGCCACTACGTACAAGCCAGTGCCCAATATGGTTCGCACCGAGACTCAATTCGATACCATCGTTGGTGATCTCGCGTCTGAGCTGTGCATCGGTCTTCGAGTTCAAATACAGTACAAGACATCTACGTCGACCTTACTTACCTTGGATGTGCAAGAACCGCAGCACAGTTGATTAATATATCCCCATTTTCTTCATACTCATTGACCTCTTTCGCGGCAAGTCTCACACTTTCCTGCGAACTCAAGTCCATCATGAGCTTGCGGACATTCAGCTGCGGATGCTCAGCTAGTAACGCATCGGCTACAGTATCCAGCTTCTAAGCTGATCGACCACTGATGACGAGAGTGCCCACATGGGCTCCGGCGACGGCTTGAGCAGTGCTTTGCCGATGTTGTTTGGACTACAGCCAGTGATGATGACAGTCTTGCCGCGTATCTGGTCGGCGAAGGCGCTGGCTACCTCTGTACCTGTTGTGGTGCCGCTGAAATTGGGATGGGAGATCATCTCTGCGGATACTAGCTTTCATTGAGATGCAGAAGACTGAGGATCACGAACGACGAACAGAAACATATAGGAACACTTCACAGTAGGTGTAGGCTTCTCAAAACCCGTTCACGAAGGTGCACCCCCTAATGCTGTTGCTGGACCATCGAACACCAACAGAGATCCTCTTGCTGGTATACATCCATATCATCGATTGCACAATGCCCGCAACCACAATGAAGTAGACTGTTGGCGTGCAGGTGTCCATCAAAGAATCGCACAACATGTGGTGGAGGAGGGTCGTCCTCTTGATCCACAGAAGTGGTGTTTGCAATTTAGCAATACTTCCTGCCGCAAAGATGAGTAAGTCAACCCCATGATTATCACTGAGCTGGTTTACTTGCCTACTCGTCACAGGTGGTGTTTTCATTTTAATTGTGGTCATTCTGGTGGCGTATTCTGTCGGAAGTGCTGTGGCTTTAGGGATTGGAGTAAGGCTTCCACGAACTGGTCACAAAGTAAAATTGATCCTTGGACTGATCAGCAGTTAAGGGGTCTCGAGCTATCAAGCTTTGATGATTGATGTTCATAGAGTCGTCTTCAACTATCTTCTTCGTCCAATCTTCTTCATACCATCTTCCTCATACCATCTTCCTCCATCCCGAAATTCCGATTTTTTCATAGTTAAATCGAGAAGGAGTGATATTATATTTTAGTAGGAGTAGCTCCAAGAATAAGAGAGGATTTGGGTAAAGTTATTATCCATCATACTAGTGGCACTTCTCATAGCCAATTAAAAGCCGTCTAGGCTGTATGAGATTTGAAACATCTGAAAATATATCCCATTGAGAAACGAGAAATTTGTTTGTGATATTTTGTATGAAAGAAAACATGAAAACAATAAAACCATTATATTCATTAAACTGCGAAATACCTCCAGCCAAGCACAACAAGCACTACAACCCACTCCACTCTTTTAAACGACTCACTAGCGAATTAAGAAAGCCAGAGAATAGAATCCAATCGAATCGTAATACAGAAACAATTAGGATGAAGAAACGACGTCGCAACACCACTCCTATCAACCCAACATCATGACATCATCTACGCTGCCCAGGTAGACGAGGGAGCCCAAACTGTAGTGGTGCTAGTACTCCACATGGTGTTCCATTGGGTGTTCCACTGGGTATTCCACTGAGTGTTCCATTGAGTTTCTGTGCAAGTAGAAGTAGACCAAGCCGTCGTAGTCCAGCCCCATGTGCCACTGGAAGTAGTACAAGGCGCTGTTGTGGTCTGTGTGATCGTGGATGGTGGAGCTGTAGTGATGACGGTCGTGCCGGGAGCGGTCGTAGTCGTGCGAGCAGTGATGGTGGTTGCTGGCAAGGTAGAGTACACGGTGCTGGTGGAGGCAGAGGCGGTCGTGGTGCTGATCGTGGTTGAGACCGTAGTGATCGTAGCGTTGTGGATTGCGGTTGTAGTGATTGTAGAGGCGGGTTGGGTGAATGTAGTGATTGCCGTTGTGAAGACTGTGGATGTGGAAGCGGGCGAAGTGAAGTTATGGGTTGCGGTTGTCGTAATGGTTGAGGCAGGCTGTGTGAATGTAGTGATTGCGGTTGTGAAGACTGTCGATGTGGAAGCGGGCGAAGTGAAGTTCTTTGTTGTTGTGAATGACGCCGTGGTGGTAGCTGAGACTGTCGATACCACTGTCGAAACCACAGTGGTGGGCATGGTAGATATAACGGTGCTGTTGTGAACGATAGTCACCGTGGACAGCTGAGTGCTCGTCTGGGTACTGATGACCGTGGTGTTGTGTGCAATCGTTGATGTGACCTTTTATACAAGATGATTAGTCATGTTTTGTGGTAAGCATACACGAATCACTTACAGTTGAAACTATCGTAGACGCAGGAAGCGTTACAATGGATGTGATGGTTTGAACCGGCGCTGGAATTGTGGTAGGTGGGCATGTAGTGCCACTGACGGTGGAAATTACTGTAGTAGGCACTGTGATCGTGGACACCAAGCCAGTAGGGCAGGAAGAAGAACCCGAGACAGTCCTTGTTGATGTTATAGTGCTAACGCCAGTACCAGTTATAGTCGTCGTAGCACCTGGCAAAGTTACAGTCGAGATGAGGCCAGTTGGGCAGGAGGAACTACCAGAGATAGTCCTTGTGGAAACAACAGTGCTGACCCCAGTACCAGGGATAGTCGTCGTAGCGCCTGGCAAAGTCACGGTGCTTACAGATGTGCAAGACCCTGTCACTGTAGTAGGGACTGTGAAGGTAGAGACGAGACCAGTTGGGCAAGACGAAGTACCCGACACAGTCCTTGTAGATATAACAGTGCTAACGCCTGTACCAGGAATAGTCGTCGTGGCACCTGGCAAAGTTACAGTACTTACAGATGTGCAAGCCCCTGTCACGGTAGTCGAGATCAAGGAACAAGTCGCGCCAGTAGATGATGATCCATATCCCCAGCCGCCCCAACCGCCTCCAACTTGTGTGCCGCAAACAGTGAGGGTGCTGACTGATGTGGTGGTTGAAGCTGTGCAGGTCTTCATGGACGGACTGGTGGTGACAGTAGTCGGGACCGTCAGCGTAGAAACGGAGCCGCTTAGGGTCAGTGTCGATGTGCCAGAGACAACAGTTTTGGTAGAGCCGGCTGCAGTGGAAACGGAAACGATGGTGCTTGCGGCAGCAGTAGAGACGGATGTCTGAGTAACCTATTGATTTGTAAGCAAGGGAAGTCTAAGGAGAGCTGCAGGAACGGGTCTGCTTACGGTAGATCCAGCTGCAGTTGAGACAGAGACGATGGTGCTTCCAGCGGCGGTGGAAGTGCGTGTGACCTAGTCCCATTAGTCTTCTTACTTCTTTTACATGTCGCGCTTTGTAGAACGTACAGTCGAAGCAGGAACAGTCGAGACCAATGTCACTACAGATGTGCTACCAGCTACGGTAGATGTGCGAGTAATCTATTACGATCAGCGAATGGACACAGATTGACTGAATGAGTGAGCAACGTACAGTGGACGAGGCAATAGTCGATACTGAAACCGAGGTCGAAACAGAAGTGACCTGTTAAGCAGCATTAGCGACGAAGTGAGCAGGATATGTGTATCCGCAAATTACGGTAGCGGTGCCAACGCTCTTGGTGACCGTGATGGTGGAGGCAGGGCACGTTGAGGAGGAGGAGGAAGAAGCAGAAGAAGAGGATAATCCTCCCCAACCACCACCATTACCCCCTCCTCCATTGCCCCATCCCCCATTACCACCTTGTCCGCCCCAGCCGCCCTCCTGGCCGCCATTGCCGGCGCCCTTGTCGCCACCGCTCCATCCTTGAGCAACACCCCACTGCGCTTGATGTTAGCTCTATCCCGCAAACGAGGAAGACTAGTTCGGAACACTCACGGACGTGCCGCTCAAAGGCTTAGGAGGGGCTTGACCACCCCAGGCTGAGCCTTGACCACCCTCACCACCACGCTTCTCGATAGAAGGAGCAGCAAAGGCCGAGGCCAATACCCACGAGAGGGAAAGAAGCTTAGCACCGACCATGATGACGGAGGTGTATTGATAGATTGAGCGAGGAGAAGATGATAGAGTGGATTAATATTAGAGGTATTAAAGTAGAGAAGAGCGAGGGTCTATAGGAGCGAATGAAGATATATTGGCTACTAGCGAGTGAGCCTTTTGTTTTGAGGAGAGCAAGAAAAAGTAGACACAGAGGGGACGAAGGGCATGGTATTTATGTTGCTCGAAGTGGCATGCTCAGAGGTAGGGCTATCGCGCGGAAATGGCTGACAGCCATCTTCCCACCAGGTCAATATTCTATCACACCAGAGTGAGGGACGAAAGGTGAAAAGCAATGTGCGGGGCATCTTTTGGCTGATCGTTCCAAAGATAGCATTTCACCTTGGGGTACCTGATTGCACAATGTAGGTACCCACAGTGGAGGTGTGCGGAGATGGTTGGTAAGTCAGGCACTCCCATGCACAAAGTGGAGACATTGGCGAGCTTTTGCAACGCTTACGAACGTTCTTGGTAGTGGTGCTTCTTGCTTGGATAATCAGATATTGAGGGGCATGCGGTCACCATGCATAATATCACATTATGATGTCTTCGTAAAGCGGGTCAGATGCTCAATCTGACTCTGAATATGCAAAAATAGTTTTTAGTTCGAGTTGTATGCAGTGTGCTGATACATAGGTACCCAAGAGGACGGGACTACAAGGGCAACCTCTAACCAGAGTATCAATTGAAACTAATGATTCGTGTTAAGCGGAATCAGCACGAACGAGTTGATCTCCGTTTGCAACAGTAGACAAGGCTGAACTTTGTCAATGTTGTTTTGATTGCCCTGTTTGACGATAGGGAATCTTATGGGTCCACGTCCGAATAATTCTGCTCCTGAACGCTAGTAGGAGCACATAATCATACATAGGACAAATGCAGCACGACGACGCCTGCTCCGGAGATGGCTGCAAAGTGGCGGCACAGGCACAACACGTGTGTTGTGCCAGGCTCGGACTGCCACATCGTGTTCAGACAAACATGATTGTGACACACGAGGCTTCAGAATAAGCGAAGCAGAAATTTGACATCAGCAAGTATAGATACAAGGATGTTTGTCTATGCCGACGACCGATCATCGATAAATGGCAGCCTTGAAGTCTTGAGGAGACCATCGGAGATGAAAAAGACGGAGCGAAATAGTAGACGTCGAGAGGTGGTGGGGGAAGACAACGTGCTCGTCAGCACGAGCTAACAAAACTTAAGGTTAGTTGCAGCGGTCGCGGAGGATAGGCAGGTACCCTTTACCCGTACCTCGAGGGTATGGACACGATCGGCGAAAGCCAGCGCTCCAAGTAGGCGGTCCTATTTCTGGTTGGCAGGAGGGACGGCATGTTGCATAGTGCAAGTTTACAGCTGTAAGCAGATGGATTGCTAAGCGCAAAGAGGAAGGTGATGCCGGAGATCTTGAGAAGATGGGAATCGAGGTCGAATTGTTTGGCCTCGTGCGGGGTAGCGTTCTCGGCGGAGAATCTTTTTTAAGCCACAATGATCGCTTATGACCACATCGGGCAAGACTGAAGTTATAGCGCCAGGTACAGGGTTACAACCGCTTTTGAAAGGCAGATCAGCTGAAGCCGCTCAGTGTATTTCGAGGGCCTCAAGCGAGCATTGCGATGTGCGACTTGAACTCGGGAGCCATGCCATCACGTTTTCTCGTCATTCGTGCCGACTGGCTTGGTCATCCTAGTCCAAACCGGAGAAAGGCAGAGATGCTTTGAGTCCTGGCCAATCGAAGGCACATTGAGAAGTACAGGTTGTGCCAAGGGCCGAGACGAATCCACAGGATTGAGCCAAAAAACATTGTCGCTGGAAATATCGTAGATGTGCTCAAGGTCCTAACATGTTGTAGAAGCGGAGGAAGACCCCGGGCCATGAGATCAAGTGTTGAGGGTCTCTGTAGCTCCAGCTTTCTGGGCAGGTGACCGACTGCATGGACGGCGAACCGATAACCACGTCATTGGTATTGTCCCGCTGTTGCATCACACCATCGCACGACACCGATCCCAACAGAATCGGTCACTTGGCAGAGCTCTCCGAAAGCAGGCCAAGGGTGCGTCTCTGTCAGCTCAACATCCGTGCAGGAATAAGCAAGCACACGAGGCTCCAGCACTGGTTCAGACGAAAGCTTGAGGTGATGTGGGTGAATCCAGACAGCCTTTGCTAAAATCACCGACTTACTCTAGATGCCACTCGAATAACACAACCAGTAAGCTGAGAGCGTACAGAGACTAGTTTCCGATCATTTCGTGCGCCATTGGCGCAGGCACGTCTCCATAGCATGTCGGCAAAGGGAGCGTTCAAAGTTGGGTAAAGTAGTCGACAGGCAGCTGTGCAACATCAAGTTCGAGAGCAGCCATCGCTGATGTGACTAGCTCGATAAGGTGATATCAGCCATGCGCTGATTAGACTTTCAACCAGCAACGTATAGTGCTTACGATCAGAACAGAGCATCAGCCTCGTCTCATCTTCCAGCGCCTTCCCAGTGCAAATGTTGTGTTTTATTCTTCTCATCCACCAATTCGAAATAGCCATTCTCTTCCAGACATACACGAACTTCTCTGAACTTCCTGGCACTCGCTCGCTTCTGAAACAGGATATCCAGTTCCATGTATGTTAAGCCTTTTGGTTCAGGTAGTCTCCAATAACACCACACCAGGCTCAGAGCAGCTGTGACTGCCCACAGAAAAGACGTCTTGCCCTTCAAGTTCCACGCAGTCGGGTTGAGCATCTGCGGCATGATGAGATTGCTTATGATGCCGACAACATTATAGGCGATTCGGCCAACAGCAACTGTCTTTACTCGCAATCGTGTGCTCGGAATCTCAGACACCAGAGTGTAGCATACAGGACCTATGGTGAGATCATACCAGAATGTCGTAAGCACGTTCAATACACCAATCGTCCAAGCTCCAGTCTGGGTGTCGGCGCTTGCCGAACACGCCACAGCGCCCATGATGAACAACGTAAGTGACATAGAAAGTAGACCAAACATATAAAGCTTCCGGCGTCCAACGTAGCGCATCAGGAAAAGCGCAAGTAGATGCGCAAAAATGGCAAGACCGTACATTGCTGCGGAAAGATCATAGGATAGAGATGGAGACAGCCCGGCCTGAAGGAAGAAGTACGCAGAGTACCCTGACATTGGACCACCACAAGTAACCTGAATGATCCACACCTAAGTCAAGGTCAGTTGGGAACATGCCTAATAGACGAGACGTTGTCATACTCCCACCACGATTTCTGTTCGGTATCTGTCTGCCGGCAACTTAACGAGATCCCACCATGTAGTGCCTACTGAAAGCTCCTTCTCCAGAGCGTCAGTATGTTGCATTAGTGCTATTATTTCGTCTTTCTGGCCCGAGGTACCACCCTTGGTCAAGAGTCGTCCAAGGGAGTGCTTTGCGTCGTCGACACGTTCTCTTCGTACGAGCCACCATGGAGATTCGGGTGCGAATAACGTGCCTATAAGGATAGGCACACCCCACATCCATTGAAGTCCAAAAGGCAAACGGTATGACCATGAGTTGTTCCAATGAAGTGTCCCACGCAGGACACTCAAGCCAATGACTTGTCCTATCAACCAGCACAGATTGACGTTGGCAGTAAGATAGGCGCGTAGAGCCATAGGCATCACTTCCGCTGCATAGGTAGTCGATAATGTCTGGAATACGCCCCAGGAAAGTCCACAAATAATCTCGGAGGCCATTAACATCCAAATATGTATCGAGAAGAACGCAAGGAAGATGCCTCCACAAAGCAGAAGCAACGCGTAGATAAGACACCGTTTGTAACTAGAGAACAGCAAATTAGTCGAATAATATTTCGTATTGAGAATCTGATAGAGTTACCCGATGCGCTCCGTCATAAATCCATTAATCACTAGTCCTAAAATCTCACCGACTACAGCTCCATTGATCAATGATTGTTGCCAAGAAGTGGATATCTCGTGAGTACCTGGAAACAGTAGTCATTAGAACTGGCAAAGTAATCGCTGATGTTGAATATTACCATTAGGTTGAAGGTGCCCGTACTTCTTACGGAATGGGGGAAAGGCGTAGAATCCATTGATCAAGGACAAATCGAATCCTTCCATGATCAGGGTACAACTGAGCATGAGAGACCATAGCATAGCCTTCGGGTGGCTGCGAAGCCCTTGGCGCAGAGTCATCGAGTGCTCACTATGGGTCGCGGATTTTGATTGCGCAAAATCAACGTGCGGTAGGTTATGTAGACGGGAAAATGCATTATTGATCGAGTGAACACGTCCCAATCGAGTTTGAGAATGGCTTTTCATGCTCTTGTCATCTTCCGGTACTTGTGCATTGCTCTTCGAGCTACTGGCACCAGATATACGCCTTGCCCATTCCAGATGTTTCGCAGAACCGAACTTTGACGTTGTAGTCTTTGGAGATGTAGGCGAGAACGCAACTGATGAACGACGAGATTCATCAGGTCCTTGTGCTAGGATATCCTTGAATGTCCATGATAGCTCTTTCTCTCTTTCTCGAGGAAAGCCAAATGGTGCTCCTCTTCCCACTGTCAGCGAATCATGAACAGTTGAGAAGTTTAGAGACTCGCTGGGATGTGGTATCGTCCCATCTTGACCAGTAATGTGGAATGGTTGGGTATCAAAGTGCAGGGCCTCCCAAGGCGCTGCCGCTGAAGAAGTCGGTAGACTGTGGTGTATTGTGTCGAAGTCGAGATACTCGTTGTCGTCACTGTTTCGAGGCATCTCTTACACGTCACCGGCGCCCTGCAGGACTGACTTTCAGCAATAGGCGCATAAGGTTGAATACGTGAATGTTGTAGTCAACCTATGTAGGTTCGAAGCTTTCTTGAAATGATTGTCGAAACATCCAGCGCTCGAGCTGAAAGATACCTTGCGACATGTCCTTCGGCCACATGACTGGCGGACAGCAGGGCGAGAGCGACGTAGAACAGTACGTAACAACCAAGTACACGAGTACAAAGGTGCGCGGTAAAATGGAGAAGATGCGGGGGTGAAGGCGGAGCACGGCACCACTACATGTATGGACCTAGACCCGTGCAATCATCACATCTCTAAAACTATATGCCATATATTCGTGTGATGTTGAGAGGCTTCAAAGATTGTTCCTCTGTGTATGTTGCGACAGAATACAAAGTGGCATGCCATTGATGCCGGGTTACACCTGTCGTCCATATACCGATCCACTAGGATACCCCCATCCTGAAACCGACCATTCCATACCAACATCCTACCTGATTTGATGCTTACCCTTAATTGTACACGCCATGGCTAAACCACCTACTCCCTTTGACCCTGCTTGCGTGTCCGGTAGATGCTAGCCTTGGTCATCAATGTGAATTCATCTTGGCGGCCTCCAACAAATGCTCGGCACCCTGAATAGAAGGAAACATCTCTTGTATCTTGTCCATCTTATCTTGCAGGACAACCTTGAGTTCGTGGTCCAGCTTCTCCATTGTTATTACGAAACGATACAAGAACAGAAAATGGTCTACACGTATTGCCTCGTCTTCTGTACTGGTTGCAGGAACGTGAAGAACAACATTTGCAATGGTGTCTGTGACCTCGAATAACTTTATGCAGATACCTCGACCATGAATGCGAAGATGTGCTCCAGTGATACCTGCCATAGCTCCTCGAAGTTGCTGAACGAGCTTGACAGGAAAAAGAAGCGACATGCACTCCTTATTCGGCGTACTACTAAGGAGATATCGGGACATCGCCATTTGCCAAACTATAGTGCGTAGCCATTGACGGGTAACGACGAGATCTGCATGCTGCATGCTACTGAGTATGCCTAGGTCGACGCTTGCTTCATCGTAGAGCTCGTCATCAAGTGCCTTATTCATCTGCTCTACCCAGGCACTCGTCAGATCGCTTGACTCAGTACCTTTCCGTACGGCATGCCAGTTGCTCAGAAAGACGTCGTCAATCAGTGAGAAGAGTGTGATGATCTGATTGAAACCTGCTTGAACACCCGAAGCCACTGTTGGGTCATCGACGGGCAGCCTGCTCAACGCTGGCAAAATTGGATTGTGGTATTCACCAAAGTTGAAACAGAAGAATCTCTCATGAATGAAAAGCTCCCAATAAAGCCGCTGGAGTGCAGCTCGTTCAGATACTGGTCGCCTCGCAAGCATGTCTGGCTCATCGATGCGTAAAGTCTGTATCATGAACACTGCATCTCGTAGATAATAATTCTCCAAGTCAGCCTTTTTGGCCAAGTTTAAGCAGTTGTGAATCCACATTGAGGTCATAATACGGCGGATAGAGATCTCGCTCATGTCATGGATATTAGCGCAACGATTGTCGATAGCTCGACTGTAGAGCTTATAGAAGTCGTCTGCTGTATGCGCTTGTGTCTTGATGTGCAATGTCATGCCCGCCCATGCATGGATAAATGCATAGTGCTCACGTGACGCATGCATATTCGCGATTGAATAGCGGATGTCAACTTCGTCCAGGATCGGATGGAATGGGTAGGAAGACTCCATAAAATAAGGGATAAGCTCGAGGAAGAATTCTGGGGTGAACTCATCAGGATCAAGCTGTTGCAGAGGCGAGTAGTCTGTGAGCGCAGATGATGGTGCGGCATCCAGCGTCATTTGTGCGATCGGTGGTGCTGCAATTGCAATCGCTGTATCTAGACTGTCTTTCTCTCGGCATAACGCAATCACACGTCCTCTTTGAAGCGGCTTCCTGCTCTGCTTTTGCGCATTGTAATGACATTTGAGGTTGAGATGCGCGCATTGTTTGCAAGGCCGATCTCGAACGCCATCGTTCTGACATCGTACCTTGCGAAGCTTGCACGCGTCGCAAGCTTGTGTAGCGCGCTTGGTGGTCGGTGTGGATGTAGCTGCTGGCGCTGCAGCCAACGATGCTTGTTCTGCCATGTCGTCGTCGTCGGAACGAGAGAGGTCGCGGAACGAGAGAGGTCGTAGATAAGGGAGTGGGATTCCCTATTTATCCATTCAGCCGGTGCATCCCACATGCAAAACGGGCATCTTGTTTCGGCCACGTTTGAGATGAGCATCATCGTCTTATTGTCATCTGAGCTGATTGTGCGCAATTGCACTGCACATTTCAGACTTGTATGGCCTTCCTATGTACCACTAACGAGTTATGACACGTTCCCGGTTGCGGCCCTGGCTGCTGGTCTTCCTGTTTTGTGAGCAGATGTATCACAAATGTATTCAAGCGACATACTGATACGCCTTGTAGCATTGATTTCTCTCCTTACACAGGTTGTACTAGCACAAGAGCAGATCAACTATGGAGCAACCGAGCAGGTCCCCTATATTCGATATGAGTCTGAGCAATCGACAACACAAGAAGATTATAATAATCCACAGCCACTACCTGGAGCCCTCACCTTCAGCAAAGCCGACACTATTCTACGGACACTAAAACCGACTTCACGCTCATCATCTCGATTCACCAAACCTACGGGTCTTCTCGCAACCACTGTTTACTATGCTCGCCAGATATTTACCTTTTTATTTATGAACACGCCAAACAGCGATGGCACTACCTCGAATAAACCACGAAAGCTCAGCGAGTCCCTTGTAACAGCCGTTGAGCTGCTTGAAGAGTCTGCTGGTCAGGGCAACAGTGATGCGCTATACACGCTTGCAAATGTCAACTTCTATGGAACCTATCAATGGCCGCGCAACTTCAACAAAGCCTTTGAGCTGTATAGCGAGCTGGCGTCGATCGATGGAAACAGTACCGCACAAAGCATGCTTGGGTTTATGTACGCCACTGGTATTGGCGGCGCAGTCAAGAAGGATCAAGCAAGAGCACTTCTGTACCACACAGTCGCTGCAGAAGGCGACGACATTCGGTCTCAGATGACCGCTGCCTTTCGACATCATGCAGGTGTTTCCACACCAAAGGACTGTGAAAAAGCGGTGCACTACTACAAAAAGGTTGCGGATAGGTCGATGGCGTTCATAAAATCTGGACCACCTGGAGGACGTCGACCAAAGAAGCGTGCCTACCGACTGGCCGATGAGGATGGCGGCGTCTATGGCGAAGGAGCAAGTGCGAGTAGTACTGGTATGAATGCGAAGCCAGGAGGAACAAATGCCGAGAACAATGCACAGTTCGACGACGTCCTTGAATACCTAGATTTGATGTCACGAAAAGGCCAGTTGAGCGCAACATTCGGTCTTGGAAGAATACACTATGATGGATCTCGAGCACTGAAGCAGGATTTCAGAATGGCGAAAGAGTATTTCTACGATGTCGCCAGGCGATATTGGACGAAAGACGGCAAGATCAAGCAAGATACCGAGCCTGGTACCGATAAGCTGGCCTCGAAAGCTGCTGGATATCTTGGTCGCATGTTTTTGCGTGGCGAAGGCATGAAACAGGACTTCATTAAGGCTCGTATATGGTTCAAGCGAGGAATCGAAAATGGCGATCCGCTTTGTCAGTACTCGATGGGGTTGATGTACCTTCAAGCACTGGGCGTGCCCAAAGATGTGCTGAAGGCATCGGAATATTTTGGTGCAGCAGCGGATCAAGACTGGGCGCCGGCTCAAACGCGATTAGGAGCTCTTCTTATGGACCAAGGAGATTTGGCTACAGCGACCAAATACTTTGAGCTTGCAGCACGCAACCAGAACTCCGAAGCTTATTACTACCTTGCTGAGATGAGCAATCTTGGTGCTGGACGCGAACGGAACTGCGGTGTAGCAGCAGCTTACTACAAGATCGTTGTAGAGAAAGCAGAAGAACTACACAGCAAATTCAACGAAGCAAACGAAGCATACGATGATGGCGACCACGGTACCGCTCTTCTTCTCTACATGATGGCCGCCGAACAAGGCTATGAAGCAGGTCAAGCGAATGTTGCTTATATCTTAGATCAACCTCCTGCTCGCGCACCACTTGCCACAATCTTTCCCTGGTTCAAACGTAAAGCAAGTGATTTCATGGGTGACGCCACTTTGGCCTTGATCTACTGGACACGCTCAGCAAGACAACAGAACATTGACTCACTCGTCAAGATGGGCGACTACTACCTCCTTGGCTTCGGAACAGAAGGATCTGTCTCTGACCCCACTAAAGCTGCGGCGTGCTACCAAGCTGCTGCTGACACGTTGCAGAGTGCACAGGCGATGTGGAACCTGGGCTGGATGCACGAGAACGGTATCGGCATAGACCAGGACTTTCACCTGGCCAAGCGATATTACGATCAATCTGGCGAAACTAATAGAGAAGCCTATGCACCGGTAGCAGCAGCGTTATTGAAGCTCCGTATCAGAAGTTGGTGGAACTGGGTCAGTGGAGGTAGCGTGCGCGGTATCAAGGAAGATGACACTCCACGAAAACGCTATACCTTCAGCGAATGGATTGTCAACTTCCTCGCCGCTGACCTTGAAGCCTACGAAGCCGAACTTGCACGCGAAGGAGAAGCCGGTGGTGACATGGCTGGTCTAGACGAATGGAACTCTGCTGCTGGTGGCGGGATCGGCGACGAGTACTATGGCGGCGACAACTGGGATGATATCGATGATGGCCTTCTGGAGACGTTGATTATTATGGGACTAGCAGCTACATTAGGATTGTTGGTGTGGTATAGACAGCAGAGACAACTGAGGGAGAGAAGGGAGAGGGAAGCCAGAGAAAACGCTGCTGCAATTCCTGTGCAGAATGGAGGTGTTGCTCCTCCTGCCGCCGCGCAGCAAGATCGAGGACTGTTCCCTCCACCAGGAGATCCTGAGTTTCTTCAATGGGCTGCAGGCGGCGTCGGTCATTGATGTGTACCTTAGTGTTATAGAGCACAGATGTGCGCCCAAAATGGATCCTGTACTGACATCCAAGCTGTTACTGCACTTCCACTTGATCTACTTACTCTGGTGAGCGTTATGTAGCATGAGCATACTTCAGCTGACGGACAGCCGCATGAATTTGGTCCACTTTTGTTTTTGACTTTTGAGTTGTTTTTGACTTGAGGGAGGAGAAAGGAAAGTGCCGAGATCAACGGTTCCACTTCCTAATATAGCCTGTACTGTAACAATAATGCTACGACATGGCGATCAAGAATGCAGGAGAGGTCAGATCAGGGGAATCTGTCACTACATGGTCGCGTGCTTACGTGTCTCTGTGTCGCTATGGTATGATATATGTGAAGGTAGAATGAGTGCAGAGTACAGTAAGTACCTTGAAGATCCTCCGGAATCTCACATTTAGTGTTCGGGAAAGGAATGAACTAGAAATTCTAGAATATGTGCCTTTGAGTTTAACCCGTTCTTGGTGGACCGCTTGGCCCCTCTTGCGTTTAGACGGGAGGTAAAATGTATTGTTCGAATGCTACTTGCCATCAATGGAACGTCTAATCCTTGAGACGAGGAGTAAAACATGCTCAACGTAGCTATACTAGACTTACACAAATCTCACGAAGATACAAGACGACCACGGATCGGCTTTCTTCTTTGTTTCTGTCCCAGGCTGTCCGAGGCACTAAGGCAGTAGTGTTGCGCATCCGTTTTACTTGGCTCCATTCCAGCAGAAGTTGGTTCCAAGAGGCTTAGCAATTGAGGGCTTGGTTTACTCTGTTGCCTTGCACGTCTTAAGAGTGTTACTCTGTATATACACGACTCATTATTAGCACATCTTGTTGCATATTCTGTTGCATATTTTGTTGCACATCTTAGACGATCAATCGATCTGGGTTTCTCCTCACAGCTCCACCTCCACACATCTTGTCTTAAACTCTGTACGACAACAACGACCTTCTCTCCATTCAACCTTCGCAACCACCACCTTGCCATCGACCACACTGGTTGCAACTGGAGTGTTGTAGGCTCGTCACCCGCTGAATACCACCGCCAATTACTTCCCACTGGCGCAGGGAGGAAAGAACAGTGCGACACGTCAACAAACAAGTTTCATGGCGACTTGGAATACCATCTGGCCTCTCACTCGGTGAAGAAGCACAAAAACGACGAACCCGCTGGCACGAAGATTGCTGCTTTGCTGGCAAAGTAGTAACTCACCAAGAACTTCTTCACAGTCCACTCAACAACAATCAAGATGCGGATTCCCATTCGAGAACAGCTCGGTGCTCTTGTGCTTCTCGCTACTCTCACCGCTTTAGCTGTCATATCTATCGCATCATGGATCGTCAATTACAACAGAGTGATAACATTACGCACACAATACCTCGGCCTCACTGCAGGTCTAAAAGCAGCACAATTGTCTTCGAATCTTGATCTGATGGAGAGAAGCGTCCGCTCATTGTCTACAAGAATCAAATTACAGAACACACTTATCGCCCACAACAACGGTACCGATGCAACCGCAATGTTTGCATCCTTTGCTAGCGATCTGGCAATGGCGCTCAATGCACCACAATCCGATGTACTGACTTTGCAGGCAATGATATTTGATTACAACTCGGGAGGCTCTGGCGTCGGTAGTAGTCTACTCAATGTCACTGGACTTGACATAAACGTAGCCCTACCATATGGAGGCTTTCTTGGAGACGCAATTGGTGGCTATCCTCCAACGCTATACCCTAATTTGACATATGCAGCCGATCCTGACGGAAGATCATATGCGTACTATGCCGGTCAGAAACTTGATCTGAATTCTGCAGTCTTTCTCGGTCCTTGGCAGATCAACACGACATTTGCATTATCGTCAATCACATTACCAGTAATAAACAATGCCTCGGATACAGGCATCATTGGATATATGGCTGTTGTGCTAGACTCTAGGCTCATTCTGGAAGTCTTGAATTCCCCTGTTGGCCTCGACAAGACTGGTGTCATGCTACTCATCGGTCCCGATACGCAGAACAACGACTTTGCTGGCTACGGCTATATGGAGACCCTACCATTTCTCGGTGCCGAAAACACTGGTCTAGAAGACCAACTTGTCCACTTTGTAGTCCCACCAAACGAGACTTACAACAATCAACGTCACGCACAACGCGCATTTGGAACATCACAGGCACCATTTCCAATGCGTAACTATTTCATCGTTCGGGAGGCTGCGACCAGTAGCACGGGCCAGATCAACAACCAGGGCGGCGACATCTCCACGAAGAATGAGCAAGGGATTGAGGTATCTGTGGGATATGCCATTCCAAGTACGAGGCTTGTGGACTGGATTCTGATGTTGGAACAATCGAAAGCAGAGGTGTATCAACCGATTGTCATGCTCCGAAAAGTCTTGATCGCATGTGTTTTTGGTTCGGCACTAGTGATCGTTCTCCTCGCCCTACCTCTCGCTCACTACTCGTCTCGCCCTATCCGACGACTAAGGGATGCTACAGAAAGGTCAATCATTCGAATGGATACTCAGCCATCGACCTTGAACGAGAAAGATCCCGATGTCTCAACTGGTGCTATAAGTCCTGAATTGGCTGGACCAAGTCATGAGGCTGATCATAATCCGACCACTAAATACCCTTGGATGTTCTGGAAGCAACCACAAACACGAGAAACACAAGCGTCCAATTATCGAACGACGCTGAAAAAACAGTATCCGATACCTGAAACTGTAAAGGCCAGACGGTTTTGGATACAAGACGAGCTTACTGATTTGACACAATACTTTAACGAAATGTCTGATGAGCTGGTGCTGTTCTATGGTAAGCTAGAAGAGAGAGTGCGAATACGTACAGCCGAGCTGGAGACTGCGAAGAAAGCTGCGGAAGCGGCGAATGAAAGCAAGACGCTGTTCATCGCCAACATATCTCATGAATTGAAGTATGAATGCTCACTAGATTCCTGTTTGTTTGTACTGCTTGCTGACTATTGATAGAACACCTTTGAATGGTATACTCGGCATGACTGCTGTCTGCATGAATGAGGATGACCCAGCGAAGATCAAGAGATCACTTTCGATAATATACAAAAGTGGTGATCTACTCCACAACCTGCTAACAGATCTGTTGACATTTTCGAAAAATCAGACCAACCAAATACAGCTCGTCGAAGCTGAATTCCCGCTGAGAGATATCGGAACACAAATAAGAGCCATCTTCCAAAACCAAGCAAAAGAAGGACGTGTCAATTTCAACATCAGTTACGAAGGCTGCAGAGATGCGTTGGGATCCTCAGAGGATACCGCTGACAAGCAGTATGGTCCACCTGGTACTGGAAGAGTGAAAGACATGCATCTTTGGGGAGACATGCAGCGAATACTGCAGGTAGTCATCAATCTGGTGAGCAACTCATTGAAGTTTACCCCTCCAGAAGGATCTGTCAGTCTCAAGATTCGTGTTCTGGACAATGAAATAGCAGAATCTGTACGAGATGGGAGATCGCCGAGCAGGAGAAGCTCAAATTATTCCAAGGCCTCAAAGAAGTATCCTAGGCTACGCATCCTATCGAGGAACGACTCCAATACATCACCTGATGAACAACCATATCGCCACAGCCAGCCTATGCTGGTGGACATGGCAGCAAAAGAGGAGAACCGATCACGACAAAGTGTTGCATCGGAGCAACCTGCTAATAATGCACCATTCAATACACACTCCTTGCGCTTACAATTTGAAGTAGAAGATACTGGTCCGGGTATAGCTCCTCACCTCCAGACCAAGATCTTCGAGCCTTTCGTACAAGGAGATCTGCGCCTCACGAAAAAGTTTGGCGGCACTGGCTTGGGATTGTCTATCTGTAACCAACTAGCAAAACTCATGCACGGCTCGATCAGTCTAGATAGTACAGAAGGTGTCGGCAGCAAGTTCGTCCTACATTTACCACTGAAACTCATCAGAGCAAGAGCAGATAGCAACGCGACCTCTCCACACAATTCTGTTTCTGGCTCAGCAAGGAGTAGCATATCAATAGACCACGCTGCCTTTGGTCCAGCGCCTCGCCACCACATGTCCGAGAACACCCAACAACCGCCTTCATCGTCCTCTGCCAACAACAGCAAACCATACTTCGACACAAAGAGTAAAACGCACCTTGTCGGCCTTTCACAGCCATACTTCTCGACTGCAAAAGCACCCATGGCGTCGCCGTCGGCTGAAGATGCTACTCAAACCAAATCATCTCGTCTTCGTGTATTGGTGGCGGAAGACAACAGCATTAACCAAGAAGTTGTCGTACGTATGCTTCGGCTAGAAGAAATTTTCGATGTTCATCTGGCAAAAGATGGGCAGGAAGCGTTGGATAAGGTCAAGGAAAGCATGCAGAATAACACTCCATATGACTTGATTTTCATGGATGTCCAAATGTAAGCTTCTACTCTTCCTCCAGTCTCTTCCTGTATTCAAGGAGGAAAAATTACAATAGAACATCCGCTAACACATTCATAGGCCAAACCTAGACGGTCGCGAAAGCACCCGCGAAATCCGCAAAATGGGCTACAACGCACCAATCGTCGCACTCACAGCCTTCGCGGACGACATCAACCGTAAAGAGTGTATCGAAAGCGGCATGTCTGACTTCATGGCAAAACCAATCAAGAGACCGGCGTTGAAACAAGTTCTGAAGACGTACTGTCCACCTCCCGCTATCGAAGAGGTCGACGAAGGAAGCAGCGTGTCTAGCCCGAAACTTGAGGGGAAGGAGGAAAAGAGGAAAGGAAATGATGTGGGAGTAGTGGAGGGTTATCCGTTTGGAAGTAGTAAGCATCTTACGGTGGGTGATGCGACAACAGTACCGGAGACACCGAGTTCCGGGTCGGAAATACCGTTACTAAAGAAGAACGAGTGAGTGTTGTGAGATGGAAATACTTGTGTGGATGGGAGGCTTGATTGATGATTTGAACGATGAACTACTGGATTGTATGGACAATGGAAATGGAATGGCGGTTATGATGACGCTCTCTGGGCTTTGGTTTGGCGTTCTACGATACCCTTTTGTTATGACGAGAAGTGAGAGAAGAGTGATATGAGAGGATGGTTTGGTTGATTGTAGTGACGGACCGGAAAAGTGTTAGCTTTAGTGTAGGGTAGCTTTGATGTTGAGTTGTTTGTCCTTGTTGCTCGGCGATCCCGATCCTTTTCTGTCTCTTGTGTCTGTTCTCTGCACGCATATCTCGTTGCTTTGATGCGATGCGAGCGCAGGTGCGCTAGGAACCGGAAGCAGATTGATCTCGACCCGGATTATCCATACCTTATACTTATACCTTATGCAAGATCGCAGATCAAGGCTTGACTATCTTGGCGATTGCTTGTTTGTCTCATTCTCATTTTAAAAAAAATAGAATAGAAAGGACGACAATGTGAGAAACATGCCGGGCAGTGTCGCTGCAGGACTAGGCCAGGGCCAGGTTGTAGTCTAGACATACTCACGCGTTTCTGGACTCTCTAGCCACGCGTGCCTGAATAATATACTATATAGTCGTTGCAACAACAAAGGGTGAAGGGTAGCGTGCGCAACCTAAACCTTCAGCTAACGTCGTGGAGAGCCGGTTCCGCGCGTTCAGACGAAGAAGAAGAAGGTTTCGCGTGGGTTAAAAAGGTTGTTTCTCGTGTCTCGTGTCTAGCCCTGTGCGGTTGACCTTTCAACTGATGCAACGAATACTGTCGAGGAGGAATGATGAGGAATAGCCTATCTACCACCTACGTATGGACTACGCAACACCAGCATGGCCACGTAACCATCCCCGGATTTTGGCGTTTTCTCCTGCCGCGACTATCTAATAATCTTCTAGAGGTCAGGTCTCCACGTCCGAAAATGCCGAAGTGCGATCGCGCTCGCTCTTTCGCCTGATTTACTTGATTGATATGATTGACTTTTTTCCTTTCATCTCTGCTCACACATACTTGTTTACACGTCTTCAGCACTTCTCATAGAGCAAGCACAGCTTGAAACTACCTTCAGCAGCAGTGCAAACAACGACGATTATCCAGCGAGGATCAACCGGACGCAGAAACGTGCGCCAAGAGAGCTTGGCTGTGCTTGTCTTGAGAGATCTGCCTTGGCTAGAGCTTGGCTGGCTTGCGATTACATCTTCTCATCTTTTCATTCTGGGATTGGGACTGAAGAGAAGGAGAGGATAATATCGGGAGAAGAGGAGGAGTAAAGATTGGTGGTGTTGGTGTTTGTGTTGGTGTTGTGACATGCTCGAGGGGAGTCAACCAATACTCCTGCCCATTCACATTTGAGAACGTCTGAAACTACAAGACGCAACGAGATCACAGTATAAGGAGGCTGGAATCGAGCTAATCAGACATTCTTCGAACGGACATCTCGCCGCTGCTGGCCCATGATGAAAACGCCACTCCGTCTAGCTGTGCTAGCACTTACAACACTCCTCTTCGTCTTCATATACCAAACTCACAACGATGAATACCCGACCTCGATTCCATCGCGCTTGATTCTCAAGTCGAGAGGATATCTGCCGCAGACTTTCTTTGGTTGGAGTAATGACGATGCGGATCAAAGTTGTAGTTTGGAGTGTATGGATTATGAAGCGGAGGAACATGATGATGTGATTGGACAGGACAGTGAGAATCTTGAAGCTGTGCTAGAGCAAGAGATGGTCGGAGAGGTTGTGATGGATGATGAGGACGTCGAGGATGAATACATACCAGTATACGCAAAGCCATCAAGGGGACAAAAAGATAAAATTATCATCATGGGCAAGATGAGCGCTGAATACACAGATTGGGTGGAGAAGGAACTTCCAGAGTAAGTCGTCTTATGTCATGTCTAGCTTACGCCATCCCATCCCACATCCTCATCACCACCTCCACATCTCAATCTAACATGCCCTCTCCAGCTGGCAACGCGCAATCTACCATGTCGACTACTCCAACCACACCACTACCCACGCCAACCTAACCTCCTTCGCCTCCTCCCTGCCCCCCTCGCACTACCCAACCCCCAACGGCCTAAACAAAGGCCGCGAAGCCCTCCCCTACCTCACCTACATAATCGACAACTACAACTCCCCGCACCTGCCCTCCATCCTCGCCTTCGTCCACCCCCACCGCGACGGCTACCCTCGAGCCTGGCACACCGACAGCCCAGGCCACAGCATGCCCGCGGCATTACAAGCCCTCAAACTCGACTATATCCAAGAAATCGGCTATGCCAACTTGCGCTGTAACCTTGATGTCGGATGCCCGGCGGAAGTCCATCCGCTGGCTCCAAGTCCGACAAAAGAACCGGAAGCACATATGGCTGCTGCTTGGCCGGCACTCTTCCCTGATCGAGCAGATGCCATTCCCGAAATCATAGCGGCGCCATGTTGTGCTCAGTTCGCCGTCAGCCGCGACGCAGTGCGTGCTAGGCCGTTAGAGGATTACATTCGTTTTCGACAATGGGTCATTGATTCTGAATGGAGCGACTATGTGACGGGGCGGGTGATGGAGTATTTGTGGCATGTTATTTTCAGACCGGATGGCACGGAGACGGTGTTGTGTCCGGATATGGCGACGTGTTATTGTCGGTTGTATGGGCGGATGTGTGGGAGAGGCAGAAATAGTGCGAGTGGTGGAGTTGGGAGAGCGAGCGCGGCAATGGCGAAGGCGGAGGCTTTTGAGGCGGTGGCCATCACGCCGATTAATACGGGACCGCCGCCTGGAGTGCAGGGGAAGGCGTGGTTTCCTCAGGAGCATGGCGCGGCGTGGATTGAGGGTGAGGATGTCGAACCCGCAGCGAGCAGTAACGACGACCACCAAGAAGACGGAAAAGAAAAGGAAACAAAAGACAAAAAAGTCGAAAAGCAGAAAAAACAAACCCTCCCACTACCACCTCCACCAGTCGAAACACCAGCAGAAGTCGAAGCAGGCGAACTAGCCGCCACAGCTCGCGCCCTCAACACCGACACACTCCTAGCCACAGATCCAATAGCATGGGCAAAAGCGAGAGTTGCGGCACATAATGATCTTGTGGACGCTAAAGCGATGATTGCTGATGCTGGGAAGGCGAATCCTGCACCGCCGCCACGAGTGTTGGTGACGATAACGATGCAGAAGCAGCCGGAGGCTTCAGCAGCAACAGTAACGAGGATAAAGGTTCAGGAGGAGCTCAGAAGTCACATGCGAAAGACGTGAGATTACCGCGACCACATCCTCGGGTACATCATTAAGTAGTATGCCAGCATGATCAGCGGGCGAAGACCCTGTCGAAGGTAGAGGCGGAGCTTTCAGGAAACCGGAGATGTTTTTAGATGAGTATATCCTGTATTAGTATGAGCTTAACGTAATACATAACACCATGACCTTACAGTATCATCAAGCAAAGCCCAACGTGAAGATACTACTGACTGCGCAGCATCACTTTATATTGTAAATCTTGCTGTGACGTTGACGTCGCCCGTTGCTCTCTTGTGGACAAGAAACGAGAGATTACCGTGGTCGGTGTCTTTCATTGATTACAGTTCTAGGACTTTCGCTGTTGCTTATGTCAAGACCAGCATGAACATACGCTCTTGTCATTTATCGTTTCAAGAACGACTGGTCAGGTAAAAACAAGGTGTGGAAAACGTGAATTTGTTTCTTCCCGGCTGTTTGCGAGGGGTTTTGCGTGACGTTTTTGGTTGTGCTATTTTTTCAGCCATGCCGGTGCAGACTAACTGGTGTTGCTGCTGTTATAGTTTGAGATATAGAATGTGCATGGCACATGAGCAGACCTGGTTTCACAAAGGAGTAGTGGTAAACATGATTTCCGAAAGCATGCTCTTCTTATTGTAAATGACTTCGAAAGACGACAATATGCATATCGTATTGCTGTTACCATCATTATCATGAAGAAGACAAGCTTGCTCGTAAAGAACGGCCTCCAAGGTCTAGGATAATGATAATATAGGTAGTCAGCCATAAGAACCGCACGAGTACCAATACTCACGAAACAACAACCTTGTACTAACATTCACCAACATCACCACCCTTCTTCCTCTCCCATCCAAAGTCACCCTCTTCTCTCTCATCAAATATCCTCATTTTTGGTATTCACCCAACTAAATATCCTCCCCACCAATCTTAAGTACCGCCTTCCCAAAGTTCTTCCCCTGCAACATCCCCACAAACCCGTCCGCAGCTTGGTCAATCCCCTCCGTAACATGCATCTTCGCCTTGAAACTGCCCTCATGAATCCATTTCTGCAATCGTTCTTGATGTTCTTTGGTGTATTCGGGACCCATTCCAGGGTCGCCGACGATGAAACCCTGGATCTTGAGACGCTTGGCGACGATTTGCATGAGGTTGCGGATGGGGTAGGCGTCTTTAGGGGAGACATTGTATTGGGATATCATGCCGCATGCGACTGTGGAGAGGATGTGTGTTAGCTTAGTTCATGAAGGTAAGTTGGAAGGGAAGAAAATGAGTCGAACATACTGATCCTGCCATGATTCTTCATAGCATTAATAGCAGCCTCGAGTTGCTCCCCTCCCACATTCTCATAATAGATATCCAGCCCCTCGGGCGCCAGCCTCTTTAGTGCCTCACTCGGCTTCTCCTTCTTATAGTTGAAGCCGCCATCAAAGCCCAGCTCCTTCTCAATATACTTCAACTTCTCATCATCGCCCACACTGCCAATAACCTTGAGTCCCTCGTGTTTAGCAAGTTGTCCCACAATCTGGCCCACGGCACCACTCGCCGCAGAGATGAAAATCGTCTCCCCCTTCTTCGGCGCGCCAATGTTATACAATGACGAATACGCCGTCAAGCCCGGCATGCCCAACGCGCCTAGGAACAGCTTGACGTCGAGGTTATACGGGTTCTGCAATGGGAAGACGCCTTTTTCTACATGTTCTGCGCTCAAGACTGAGTATTCCTGCGTCGGGCACGACATGACCAGCACGACGTCGCCTTCTTTGTACTTGGAGTTGGAGCTTTTTAGGATTTTGGAGATGCCGGCGTTGATGATCGGTTCGTTGAGGGGGAACGCGGGGGAGTAGGATTTGATGCTTGAGTCGCGCATGCGGCCGCGTTGGTAGGGGTCGAAGGAGGCGTAGAAGTTGCGGACTAGAAGGCCATTTTGAGGGGGTGTGGAGGAGAGGTCGATGGGTCGGTTTTCGATGGTCAAGTGTTTGCCTGGCTCCGGGAAGGAGGTAGGGATCTCCTTGAAGATGAGGGATTTGTTCTGGGTTTCTGGCATGGTTGGTGGTGGGGGAGGGGTGTATAGATGGGATGAAATAGTGTGGTTTGTGGTTGGAAGTGGTAAAGTGCTCGGGGGTAGTGGTAGAATGGCAGGAGTGGTGGGATTATATATATATTAAGAATGAGAGATGAGTGAATAGTCAAAAGGAAAAAGAAGAATCGAGGGATATCACATCAGAAGAAGTGGATTGAGGACGTCAAAGGTCGATCATGTTTACTGACAAAGCACCAGTCCGATACCGAGGCCATTGGCATTTGGTATTGGCATTCTTTATGCTCTTCATAACAGGCAGCACCGATAGTGCAATTATCACGTTATTTCACTTGTCTTGCTGACAATTGCTGACAAAACAGTGAGCGTCACCACTTGTGCAACTTAACTTGGTGTAATGGTGAAAGCTAGCCGTCGACAAAGGATGCATCTCTTAGTGCCCGGACGTGAATCCGGAGGTTGTACTACCCCTCCTTGCGTCATGCCATCCCATTCGAGCACGAATGATCACGAAAGCAAGACACTGAACAACAATACACGTCACAAGAGAAACAAGTAGGGTTAACATAATCATACTACAATCACCCTCCCTCAAGAACAATACCTCCTCGGCAACCCTTCCTCCAAACAATCCGCCCACATCACACTCGCAGTAAGCTCATGCACTTTACTCGTAACATGCAAATTCTGCCAAAAGTACTGGTTCAACGGCCATTCACAGCCGTTGTCAAACACATTCCCTCCGTCTCCCGGTGTCTGATCCAGCAGATAGGCCAAGCAATAACTTTTCGTGTTCATGATATCTTTGGTCTCCTCAAATGATATGGGAGCTGTTATTGCTTGCGTCCATAGTTCGTGAATGTCGAGATACAATGCGGACGTAATATCTGCGGCGTGATCGCGCATAAAGTCGGAACGTAGACTGAGCAAACGCTTGTTGAAGCGGTAGATGTCTGTTTTCATATCTGTAATGTCGTATTTTGTGTTGTAGACGTGGTGGATGGGTGGGACATTGAGGAAGAGAAAGTTGCGTGCGCCTGCGCTGTAGAGTGTTTCAAGACTGGCGCGGTAAGATGTCATGATGCTGTCTAGTGGTGCATGGATGGAAGCATCGGCGGAAAGGACGACATCGTTGATGCCGAACCAGAAGGTGAACAGGGTTGTGGATGGATCCCATGGTGGTGCTGGTCTGGAGGAATTTGTGCTATTGGTGTAGAGAGGAAGGAAGTCGTTTGTTATTTGGTGATGTAGGGATGTGCCAAAGGTGTTTTTAACGAGTTTGCTGTCGACTACGCTGCCGCCTCGAGCGAAGTTGAGTGTGTGAAAAGGGGTTTTAGAGACTAAGTAGTCGACCCAGATGGGTTTGATGTTATGGCTGTTTCCTAGAAGATGGATATCATTGGGTTGCTCTGCGTAGATATCGAATTCCGTGTCTGAAAAGCTGTCGCCAAAGATGAAGTTGGAGGTGAACTTGGGTGTTCCTGCCGATGTGCTGAAAGGTAATTCTTGGTGTAAGTTGGGCTGCGTCGGTTGTGTCGTGTGCTGCTTCGTATTTCGAGGTAATATGAATGTGCATAGTAGCATCAACATTAGCACCACTGAAACAATCCAACCAACGAGATAGGAACGACTCTTTCGTGGTTTTGGCATCACAAATTCGTCATAGTCCTTTTCCGAGTATTCACCAAACCGAGCCTGCGATTGGTAGTTGTTGTTTGTTTTCAAAGAGATGGACATTGTGATGAGCCAGCAGCACAGATGATGAAGAAGAGAAGATGTGAGCAAGGTACAACGGAACAAAGAGAGTATACGAGCATGGACATGCACAAGGTCTTATGAATATCATCTGTTGATGTTTGTTATAGTCGGAGAAATACGAGGTAGCTTACTGTCGTTCAAGCTCGTGCGGCGATTTTATCGAAATGGTCAGGAGGAATGAGATTGAGATGAGAAGATGAGAAGATTGGAGAACGGAAGGGAGGTCGCTTTCATTCTTGTGGCTACTTGTAAAGCACAATATCACTGAAGCAGAATGCAACAGAATGATCTGACACGAAGATGAAGCTTGCTTGCAGAAGAAGGATGTTGTTCTACCCCATACGGAGTCCACTTTTCGAATGTGCGCTAGGAGTTATGATAAGGGGTATATGCAAGCCCAGGTCATTACTTGAAATATAGCACCAAGCAGTACTGACAAAATATATTGAAAGAGTATGTTACGTTAGCCAGATAGTGTATGCTTTATGTAATTGAAGCTGGTCGTCGAGTCCTCCTAGTCATCAGTTTCAGGACAGAGATGCTTACGTAAACATGTCTTGCCTCAGATCTGAGGCACAATTGAGTACCGCAATGGCCGAATGCGATGCGGGGTCGACGGCATGCTTCGTTATCGCCCAAGTCCCTCACTTGACTGTACTCACCAAGTCCCTCACTTAACTGTACTCACCTACCACCAGCTTCGAGCAGCCTAATTTATTCCAAGCCAAGCATGCCATCAATCTGTACCCTGCCTGCCGAGGTCCTCCATCTCATCTTGAGACATCTGGATCCTCTTGACGTCGCTGCCGTCAATAGCAGCTGCCAAGATCTAAACAGCTATCTGAAAGACAACGAGCTGCTCTATAAAGAGCTCTACCTCAAGAATTGGGTAGCTATCCCATAGTATCACCTTATCTGTTATCATATCTAATATTAGTCGTCTCCAAGGACAAACCAAGTCAAGAGAAAGACTCTGAACTTTCCTGGCAAGACGAGCTCGAGAACAATATCCGCCTCAAGAAGATACTCGCTTCTGATTCCTACCAACTTCATCGAAATGAGCTTTCATTCATCTGCAAGACCGTCCTATCACACCTCGGTACTGCCCAAGCAGACTCTGAATCCTCCAAGAATGTCGAATACCTCTCCGAGCTCTTCCCAATATCACTCGTCGCAGGCCCACTTCTTGCATCCTCGTCCCTCTACGCTTTAAGCGCTCCAAATGGTCTCGGCGCCAACAACACGCCTGAAGAGCGTCAATTGACAGCAAAGCTTCACGTTTACTATGGTGTTCCCTGCACCTCCGACCACGCACCAACCTCCGGTGGGAGATGTGTTCAAAATTTCATGCACCCTTATGCTCGATCTCGTGTATATGATCTCCGCAAATACACCGATAACACAGCCTGGGGTCCCTTCCTAGACGATAAAACTCAAGGCGTCGACTGGGAGAAGATGGAAGCAATCATGATAGTCCTGCATTACAATCTAAGCTATGTCTCGATTCGCGAAGGCGGCAAGTTTCCATTGCCAATGTGGGAAAAGCCATTCCTAGGCGCAACACCATACAGTTTCGTTGCACAATCACAGTTTCATATGCCCGCACCACCACAATCAGCGCCATCACTTACTAGCCTCCTCTTCTCAACACCACCAGACAACTCTGAATCCGACGAGGAAGCAGACACCTACACCGCTCGCATACTCTCCCGCTGTCCCACCCTGCCCACGACCCAACGCGACCCCTTCGACGTCACAGGCACCTGGCTCCGCGTCGTCTGCTTCCTCGACTACTCCGAGCTGTTCCAATTCAACTTCGGTCTCGACGCAGAACACCACTACACGCTTGAAGAAAAGCCCGACATGCCACCCCTTGACACGGAAGAAGCGGTTCGAATGATAGTGATGCGGTTGAAAGTAACCAAGATTCGAGCACCGAACGTCGACAGCGATGACGGCGAATGCGATTATAAGGGGTGGCCAGTGGTTGAGTTCAAAGGGACATCGAGGAGTTTACATTCGAGTTGGGATCCGAATGCGAATAGTTTTATTAGAGGTATTAGAGGTTTCTGCGCCACCTTTTCCTTACACTCCTTTCCTTTCCTTGCATGATACGAGCATTTGTATCACCTTGGCTAATGCTGTCAATTAGGTACGGTACGAATGACACCACATGGTGAAGTGAGATGGACGACATATTCCGTTTTCCAAGGCGAGGAACGGTGGAAATCAGAGGGTATCCAAGTTGGTGGACCTGGAGCTGCTAGAGGCGTGATGGGGAATTGGTTTGAAAAGGATTACGACACGCATGGTCCTGCTGGCCCTACTGCATTTTGGAAGGTAAGTTCTGTCTGTCTCTCTCTGCGGGATGGGTTCCAGGGCATTGCCCGGCCATGAAGAAGAGGGGAGTTGTAGGAAACGGAGCGCAATGAGGTCGAGTTATGTTGAGCGATGCAGATTGACATCGAGTGATGTTGAGCGAGGTCAAGATTACTGTTTATGCTAACCTTTGTTCTCTTGTTACAGTATAGTGACAATGTGAGCGAGAAGGGACTCCCGAGGTTTAGGGGAATGTAGTTTTGGTCATGAAGAGGAAGGGCGGGTTATACGATTCAGAAGTGCCATTGAGGTGGGCGGAGCTAAGCTGAGCTGAGCTGATCTGTCAGGTGCTTTGCTTGGAAAGGAGTGGAAGCACGTCAAACTTGGGAAGTGGATTCGGGATTAGAAGTGAAGCGAATAGCACCACTTTGGAAGCGCCGAGGGGTAGTAGACCATGGTATCATATCAGGAGGGAGCGGGACATATCAGCCATGTCTACTCAGGAGAAGAAAGACAAGCATAAACGGGTCTTTAGAAGGTGTTTTTTTTTTTTCTTCTTTTTTTTCGCCATCCTTGTTGCGTGACAGGTTTATCTTGAATTAATATTTAATGCTAATTATGACTTTTACGTCTAAGATCTTCTGGACTTTGTGATTTTTTCCGTCTTCCTCCTGGCTTTGTGACACTATACAGTACTGGTAGATGCCATTTGCTATCCAGCTGCAGGAAACGTGGGTGGGGGGGTGAACGAGGCGTTACTGTACTGATAAGCGAGCGGATTCATGCGGATATGAGTTGTTGGGGTGTGGGTTCGTTCGTGGATCAAGGTGATTGAGTTGATGGACAAGTGTTGCAGGAGGTCTAGTAACAGTAGAGGCCGGAATCGTCAAGTTCCCGTGGCTTGTCGATATTTATGGGATGTTGCAATCTCTCGTGTTCATGGATATGTATGGGGTCTTGTTTGATGACACGATACATTCTACACTTGTTGACTAGGCCAGGCCAGCACCTACTTGTACTTCGCAAGGCAACCGGATCCATGCTTGCTCTCAAGCTCATTCGGCCGTCCAGCCGGCATTCATCTGTCTCCTCCACCCCCATCTCCAATACCGTTCATTTCTTTTCTGCCAATACTCTCCCACCTCATCCCGTAAACCTACCTCTCTCTCAACTCCCTCCTCATAACCCTCTTCGTCTTCGCTCTCCTCTTCGCACTCAGCGGCCCTTTAGACACCGCCGTAATCATGTCACGGATAGGTCTTTGACCATTACCGTTCACACCAATCACACCACTCGCACCACCATCACCATTTAAACCACCAATACCACTACCCACAATACTACCAGAACCACCATCAACACTTTCACCACCACCAATAGGTTGAACAACGCTACTACCGTCCAAGGGTTCCAGTTTGATCTGCGAATCTTCCACTTGTACAACTGGAATGATTGGTACGACTTCGTTTCCAGGTGTAGGCGAGAGACCCGGTGGGGGAGGCGAGAGACCACTGGAGGAGGAAGAGTTTGATGAAAAGAGGAAGTTTTGTGAGGATGATGGGAGGGAGGGCTGTGACTCTGGCTGAGGTTGGGGCTGCGAATGCGACTGTTGTTGCGCAGATGTAGATATAGATTCCAACTCTGGCTCGTCGTAGAAGTCGTCTTTATCCTCGATGATGTCGTCGTTTGTGCCGTCAATATTGGCAGCTGTGGCAGTATCATCTTGTTCTACTGCAACGTCCGGTTGCATCATCTCAGGAATGCATTCGCTTGCTTCCTCGCCAAATCCCAAATCTTCTTCCTCAGTATCTTCTCGTTCGTGCTCTTCTGCTCCTAGCGGTGCTTCACGCAACACCCTTGCTTGGATAAAACAAGCATAGCTCAGTGCGAGCTCGCCCCTCGCCTCTGCATCCTCCTCTGCCTCCCTTCCGGGCATACTGAAGCGGCCAGCAACTCTGTTACCATCGTCGTCAAATTGAATCGGTGTTCTGTCGCGTTTGGCCAGTAGGACGTGAACGAGACTATCAGCTCCTTTTGGTCGAGGATACCCGGGGCGGACGGTTGCGGTTCTATGCGGAGTTTCGCAGGGTCCCCATACGCCAGGGGCTGAGTTCATGTGGATTTGCTTGAATGCTATGATTGCGCCTGGGCGAACGGCGGAAAGAGTGAGTTTGGGAAGAGTAGTAAGGTCTTCAGGAAGGAATGGAATCAATTCTGCGTCGAGGAGGTCGGGCGATGGTGTTGGTAGGGATTGATTTTGGGATGTGTGGGGTGGTGGTGTGTTTAGTAGATTGTGACCATTTGATGACTGGCTAAGGTGGGTTGTGATTGTGCTTGGTTGGGAGACTTCATTATTGTTAGTGTTAGTTTCATCTCCGTAGTCCATCTCAACATTTTCGTCGTAGTAAGATTGCTCCTGCGAATAGTCGTATTCTTCTTCGTATGAGGCGTTCTTGCTATTACGTTTCTTCTTCTTCTTCCCTCGTTGTATCTGCTGCGAAGCATCCCAACGTTGTATAAATGGGAAAGGCGGTGTACTCAAGACGACATCTTCGTCCCAGCACTCCACAGCCGTAAGCACAATCTTCTTCTTCCATGCATCCTGATCGGTGTTCTCTGATGTTGGTGTGATTTTTGGCTTGACTGGTTCTACTGGCTTGCTTTTGCCATTGATTATTGGAGTTCGCTTGCCCAAAGCGGCGATTGTGTTACGAGTGCGCTCTTCATCTTCTTTAGTCTTTGGAGTACGAAGACCTAGTCCACCAAACAGTAGACGTCGTGAGCTGGCAACGTCGAGAACTCTGGAGCGTTGCTGCTTTGCTTCAACTTCTGAGCGACCAAGGTCGTTTGCCTTGCGTTTCCCATTGCGGTCATTTCTGTCATCTGTGCCGTCCATTTGCGATATCTGCGGCGTTGTGTCGGACTCATTGAAGGTGTTGTCCACAGTGCGTTCGGGTGACGTAGGTTCTCGATCAATAGAACTATTCGCAGGATGAATCACTTCCGAGACATCGTTGGCTCCTTCAGTTTGAGACAATTCGGCACGTGATTGCTCTTCCTCATTCACCTCTACATCTTCAGCTTGAGAAGTGACATCTTGGTCGACATCATTTCCTCCATTCTGTAACGACCTCAACAAAGCCTGTCGTCTCCGCTGAAACTCTGCATCTGCTTGTGCAGCTTCCGAGGTCGCTTTCCTCTTCGGAGCTCCAGTGTCAGAGGTTGGCGGTCTTTCAGGTATTTCATCGTTGTACTTAGCCCGGAGCTCTGTCAAAGTCATGCTCTGATCTTCCAAACCAAGTTTCTTTCGAGCAAGAAGAGTTCTTTGCAATTTTCGTCGTGCGTTTCGCGATTTGGTGCTTTCTGTGCCGGTAAAGGGCGCATTTTGTGGTTGCTTCCGTCGCTGCTCACGTTTCTGGACTGTAGCATCACTTTTCGGCTGTATCTTTGCGATCGCTAGGAAGTGGCTGAGCGGCACTGCAGCACTTGCTCTTTTGTGTTTTTTCTGCTGCGGTTTTTCTGTTATTTCATCTTGAGAAGTCCGAAGATCCAGGGGGCCGTGCAGCTCGGTATCGTCAAGGCGCAAAGTGTCTTCCTCGCTTGGCGGTGGCGACACAGATGAGGGTATCTCCATGATCGACTTGTCACGGCCATTGTGTACATTATTTTTGACCACTGTATCATCATCAACACTCTCCTCACTGTCCATTTCGACATCCGAATCTTCCTCATCTTCATCTTCCTCACCACTGGGCTCATAGTCCTCCTCATCCTCTTCTTCATCGTCGTCCTCGTCTCCTTGAACTAACTCATCAACAAATGAAACACTACCCCTCCTCTTCCTCGAGCTCGATCCACCCGATTCCCTCAATATAGAGCGTGGTCTATCACCAGCAGCATCCTGATGTATCGCACTCCCACTCTGCGTCCTAATAGCAGGCCTATCCATAATCCTCAGCACACCTCCCCCACCCTCGGCCTCGCCCTCCTCCTCTTCCCCTTCAATCACCAGTCCCCTCACTCCTCCAGGCGCAGGAATCTCAACCTCAGGCCTCTCCCCCCTCCTCGCCTGCCACGCCGCCCGTCCCCAGCCAATCCCATCTCTCAACACCACGCCTCCCGCACTAATCTGCTCCCTACCACCCAATCTCCTCGCTCTAACCTCCTCTTTCCTCAACGGCCTGATCACAACCTCCTCACCATCCTGCAGCACAGCCACCACGTTCTCGAAATGAAGACACTCGTAGCCTCCCGCAATTTCAACAACGTAGTCAGACAGACCCCAAGTGCCTGATTCGAGGGGGACGACGGCGTCGATGTCGGCGAGGAGACGGGCGAAGGTTAGGGGTGCGGCGGTTGTGGTAGGGACGTGGAAGAGGATTTTGGTGGGGGGGAGGGCGTTGCGGTGGATGTTGAGGAGGAGGCGCATTGTTTTGGGGGAGGGAGTCCTTGGTGGTAGTGAATGGAGATTTTGGTGGTGAGGTGAGCTTTGCAAGGTGCGTTGGGCTCTTTTGTGGTGATCTTTTCACATCATTGTGGAATGAGACGTTTGGGCAGTAGTGGTATTGACCTTAGCGAGCCAATAAGGACGCAGATTCGACGTAGGTTTGAATACAAGCTTGGATTCATGAAGATGAAAAGATGATAGAAGTATTGCATGTGATTCACTAGTTCGGATTTATAATCAACAGAAGCATTGATTGAAGAGGTATTAAAAGAGTGCCTTCCTATCGGCAGAAGAAAGCAAAGGCACTACACTAGAATCCCAGCATGCCTCCTGGTCGGCCCCAAAGCCAACGCCTCGCTCAAATGCAACGGTGTAAGAATGAAAAACCGCAGAGACACTCCCAGGTGTCAAATATTCTTCCGCGCCAATCTTATAAGGGATCTATCCAACCAAGGCCAGATCTGCGAATTCCCTTCCTGTTTCTAATCCTGTTTCTTCTCCTGTATCTCTCAAGCCATACTCGTCCTGTCTCTTCCTCTTCGCTTGAAAAAGTCCATAACTCGCCCAGCAGCACTCGGCTTCTGCTGTTTGTTGTAACCCTTCTCATTCTTCAAATCATGAGCTCCACTCTGATGAGGTGCCGTACTGTATGACGTTGACATCCTCGGATTGGCGGTTGATTCATATCCTGCATGCGTTTCTGGACGAGGTATCTGACTACTGCTAGACACGATGCGGGATGATGCTTGCTGCTGATGCGTCTGAGCTGCACCTCCCTCCGCATATGTTGGAGTATGACCGTATGCTGGTTCGTAGGTTGAATGACGGTTGTAGTTGTACTGAGGGATGGTTCTTGTTGGTGGTGCCTGTGATGTTTGCGCCGCTCCTTGTGATGTCTGTGGCGCTGCTTGTGCTGCTTGGGCAGCTTGTGTTCGAAACTGCTGCGATGCGACGCCGTCGAATGCTCCAGCTGTGTATGGCCTCATCGTGACAGTAGTGTCAGCAGTCTGAGGTCTTGATGTCTCCGACTTGCCTTGACTGCTTCCCAGTCGAGGAATGAGAGAAAACCGTTTCGAACTCCTCTTTGCTGGATCTCTGTTGACATCGAGACTCTTACGTGAGAACCCAAATGATCTTCTTGAAGATTCTGTTGACGGCCTTGGTGCCGCGCCATCGGTCTCGCCGACCGGCCTCGTACTGCTGGGAGGGTACCGACGATCTTTGTGACTGCTAGGTGGATAAGCACGGTCTGACTTTTCCTTTGTGGCTGTAGGTGGTCTGGTCTTAGAGTTGGATCGACCAAAGATACGACCACTGAAGTTGCTGAGTGTACTTAACCGCCGTGCACTTCTATCATTACTATCAGTAGGATAGATCAAAGAATTGCGGTTGGTTTGCTTCGCAACTGCTTCTTCTGTAGGACGACGACTGGTCGATGGTCGCGCAAAGGCCTCTTGACTCAATGACGTGTTTTGCCTCGATGGTGGTGGCTGTGAGAAGCGACCTTGTGCAGTTTCTGCTGCAACAGTAGCAGCAGCAGGTTGCCCGTATGACCCTCTTTGAGGCAGCTTTGATGATGAGATTGCGCCTTGTGTTGTGACAGGTCGAATTGTCGAGCTTGATGGACCGGTAAGGTTGAAGGCAGTCGAATCAGAAATAGAACGTGGGGGCTCTCTGCCTGGTCTTGGACTCTTCGACGAAGGTGCAGGTGACTGTACAGCTACAGGAATCTCACTCTTACCCTTGACCCTTGGCGACCCAGCTCTTGCAGCCGCAATATCAGCATCTGTATGACTGTATTCTCCTCTAGTTGTCTGTGACTGAGGAGCAACATACTCGATCTGCACTGTCCGTCTCTTTGCATCACGCTGCGACTTCTGTGTCGTTTCAACCTCAGGAGACCTCGACACTTTTCCTGATTTGGTCATGAGGCCACCGAGAGGTGTGTTTGTTGACTGAGCGTGTGGTTTCGTCGGTTCTCTAACAGATGCACTACGACCAATGCCTGCAGATTTGTCACCATGCATAGCTCTGATTGCGCCTGCTGTTGCTGCATTCTGGTTTTCGGGATGTGGTGAACGTGATGTAAACTTCTCCACAACGTGAAAGTAGTCCGAAAGCCAACTGTGCCGGGCGACTTCGAAGAGATCAGCACGGTTGCGTGGGTCGGGGACGAGTATGCGTCGGAGCAGATCGCGAGCGTGTGGTGTGACGTGCTCGGGGAATACTAGAGGTGCTGAGACAATGTACTTGTAAAGAAGGTTGATGTTGTCACCGTCGGGGTTAGCGGGATCATCATCGAATGGCAGATATCCTGCCAGCATAGCATAGAGAATGACGCCGCAAGACCAGACATCTACTTTACGCCCTGTGTAGATACCATCACTGACCACCAGTTCAGGCGCAGCATAACACGGACTACCACAGGATGTGGCCATTAGATCGCCCTTGCGAAAGCCAGTTGTCGGACTGACCTCGTCCAGTTTATGTCTCTTGACAAAGCTGCGACGGTGTAGCTTCGCTTCAATCTTGTCTCCAAGCTCGTCCTGTGGGTCAAATGTGTTTGCGAAGCCAAAGTCGGTTATGATGATATTGTTGTTCCGATCGAGCAGCAGGTTCTCAAGTTTCAAATCGCGGTGGACGATACCATGTTGATGTAAGTAACCGACACCGGATATCAGCTGCGAGAAGAGCCGTCGCGCACCAGGATCTTTCAAGTACCGCTCATGCAAGATGTGGTCGAACAGTTCACCTCCAGAGGCGTATTCCAGGATAATGGCAATATGGCGATCAGTCTTGACAGTCTCGTGTAGCTTGACAATGTTTGGGTGATTCAGACGCTTGAGGATGTCAATCTCACGCATCACTTTGCCCAATCGTGCTTCGGTATCCAGCTTGTCTCTTCGCATCAATTTCACCGCGACCTGTACACCATCTTTCTTCCAGCCTAGCTTGACTTTACCAAATTCTCCCTCACCAAGCGTAGTACCCAGCATGTAATCACCAATCTTGGTATCCCGTTTGTTGGCCTTTTCGTGAGAGAAATCTTGTCGTTTCTGCGAACTTCGTGGAGTGGTCGCTGAACCAGATTCTTCAAAGGCATTACCGACCACTCTTTGTGCTTGAGCTACCTGTGCCGCATCCGCCGAGAGCGGAGTTGCTTCGTGCATCCTGACTGCTTCTCTTGCACCATCTTGTGCTGGATCTGATACAACAATATGACTTGGCACTCTTTCCTCCAAAGCCTGTGGGCTGGTCTGTGTCTGTGACATGGTGTTCTTTGAATCTTTGCAAAAGTACAATCGTGGAGCGCCGTGTGGATTGTGAAGAATTGTTGGGAGCTGAGCTCCAATGGGGTTTTGAAAAGGTCTGTAGTGCAGACTTCAAGTTCATGCAAGGACCCGTAGCCTCTTTGCGTGGTGTTATTTTATTCTTCTTCTTGTTCTCGTTGGTTTCGGTGCTATGGTCGCGGTTGTCTCAGATGTAACAGTAGAATGCGTCAAGAGCTTATCCGTAGAGTTTGCAAGAAGTATGATAGTCTGTTAATGAATGACAGTAGTTACTATGAGACGAAGTTGTGTTAGCTGCAAGTTCTTGCACGTGTTCTGAACCTTCTTTGCGATCTGTGGTATCGAGAGCAGGAGCGACCAGCGCGACGAATTCCTCACAGCTGATGCAGCCGTGTAGATCTTTCAGTCTCTTATTGTCGCAGTGGCAGGACTTATAAGCTTGTCGGACTTGTTGCGGGAGTTGTAGATTGGTAGATGATAACTTGTTGTGGATATCGAGAGGTGTCGTTGCAGAGAAGAGGGCAAAGTTCATTAACGAAGGTACATGCCAGCTCAAGACTACTAACCTTTTGCCTGTACCAGGACCGTCAAAGAACCTCCCTGCAAATGCTTCGATTCTAGCCGATTACCCCAGCGACCATGCGATTAAACAAGAGAAGGACAATGCGATGCAGCATGAAGCGAGTGGAGGTATACTGAAGGAGTGTAGAAGAGACTACTGCATGCATGCAACAAAGCAAAGAGAGAATGGAAGATGGAGTTTCAGGGATAGACAAGCGGTGAGACAACTATGTCGCGCCTATACTGGAATAGGAGGCCCTTGGAACAAAATGCCCTACCGGTAGGCTCAAGCACGCTCCAGTCTCCGGAAGGTTTTGTCCCAGCCCGTTCAACCTTGGGAGACTAGACGTGACAGAACAAATCATGGGTTGTTTTGGCTCCCTGCTTTATTGAAACACACAGCGGCGGCTAGCCCGGAGGTCAATTGGAAATTGTATATCAAGAAATATTTAATTCAATTTGAACTGTTGTTCTACCACAATGATCTCGCAGCAGGTGTAGTATGCTTGAGCAGCCATCTGTCCAGAGGGAGAACCCGCGAAGACAGACACCGCTAGTTCAATGATTGTCGCTAAAAACAGCTGGTTGATCTCCAACGATGGCCATGATAGAAAACGCTTGCAGCCGGGTCCACAGCGGCTGCCAGCCATCTCGAACCTCAGTTGTTACCATCTTGCGATCCGTCTGTGCTTACAGATCGGCCTTAGCAATTAAGCGGAAGATCATCATATTTTGCCAGCCACGAGCCTCACGCAACACACGCACATCACCTTACGCCATCTGTAAATGCATGCAACACTCGCGTTTCAGGTTCGAGCCCATAAAACCTTCCCATCCAATTTATTTCTCCGGCTGTTTGTGCTTGTGCTTCATCCCTGTCTCGAAACAGAACCACGGAGGTTTTCTCGCATTCGACTTGTCCAAGCCTTGGGTGGCGCTGATAGTTTGACCAGGATCTTGGGTCAATTTATCCGCTTGAGGCATGTGTCAGACCGATTACTCCATATTTCGTAACATTTTATTATTTCATAACGTAGCATAAACCATACAGCAATCCACACCAGACCACCATCGTGAGTAACGATGCAGCTTATGTAAGAAGTAGTGCCTGCTCCTGCGCCAGCTGGTCGCCCCTATCCAGAACTCTCCTTTGGGTCTGGGCCTCAATGCCTTTAACCTTCATTCGCTGCGATTCCAGTCTGTCGAGGCCGAGCTGTATATTCTCAATGTGCATGCGAAGAGGGATGTCGTTCCTGGTTGCGAGAAGATCGGGTGCAGCTACTCGATCTCTGAGATCCTCGAGGTCGGCGGCAATGGATTGTAGTTTGAGTAGTGTGCCTGTAACATGAGCCCAAGCTGTCTTGCGATATACGTCCAGCTGTCCAAGCAAATCTAACTGTTCGTCGTGTTTCTTCACTGATGACCTGTTGCCGCCCAGCCACGTCCATAATTCGAGGAAAAGCTTGTCTCTGCTGTCCTTGACCGAGATGCCATCACGCTTCGCAATGCTGTAGATGACTTCAATACGGTCCTCGAGATTCTGCAGGATAGCTAAGAGTGATTGAGCTTCGAGGATGAGGCTCTGGATCTGCTCCTCGACTGCTCCTGTGTGCCTCAGGTACTGCTGAAGCAAGAGTTCCTCGCTCCATTGGGTATTCTGAAATGGGGAGAATACAGTGTTTGCCAGGAAACGCTCGACTGCTCCTTGCGAATTCTGTTTCTCCACTGCACCGTCAAGCACGGAAAGCGTCCATCTATTTGTGCTAAGCACTTGATCTACAGCGCGACCAATGCGAGAGTTGAACTTGGTTAGGTCACCAGCAGCTTGCCGTGCTGTGTCAATGAAACCAGTAAGCTCGAAGCTAAGTTCGTTTCGTGATGGCAGAGACGAATATTGCACGACCACACGCAAGTCTCTTATCGATGCTTCACTTCGCTTCATGTCGAGTGGAAGGTTCTGGCCGACTGCTGAAGAAGCAAGGACGTCCTCGAAAGCAGATTGAACTGTCATGAGTTGGTCGAACTCGACAGGAGCTGCTACTTTCATAGTCGAGCAGAAGGGGATGAAGGTTGAGACACCCGGAATATTGCAGATAGGTGACATGCTCTGCGCCACTGTTGAGCGGAGTGCGTAACGCGCCAAGTAGGACAGCAGCCAAAATGCGAGAATGATGGTTAGTATCGGTTTTATGATAGTGAAGGCCAGAGAAAGGACACTCAAGGTTAGAGTGACGATGGGAGACAGCAAACGCCAGAAGAACTGCATGTAGTCTGCTGCCTCGAGCTGCTTGACTTCATCTTTTGATTTTGGAGTATCTCTTCGCGTCTTCTTGGCGGCTCTGCGCGGCTTTTCGTCAACATCGCTTGTCGGAGGCGACTCGACGACTGATGACTTTGCGTCGTTCCTCCTTTGACTTCGACGACGCGTTGGCATAGCCGCTTCTTCGCGGAATGCGGGCATGATTAGCTGAGGTTCTGGATGGTTGTGGTTTGATGTGGTAGAATCTGTGATAGCAGATGGGGGAAGTGCCTGATATGATTTGTTTGCAGTGAACTCTACCACAGTCGCTGCAGGACTGAGAGGTAGTGGGATGGCAGCAGCGGCTACAGGATCAGCTTCGTGGTCGGAGTCTTGATCCGTGATCACCCAAGAGGTTCCTAGTCGACTGGATCTGATACTGGTCATGTTCTGTTTATTTGAAGCCTGGAGAACAACAACACTGCATCTTCAGGAACAGACGGAGTCTGAAGGTGCGTAAGAGTTTGGCGATATTGCTTGTTTCACAAAGTGACAACAAAAAGATGAGGCGGGGTGAATCACGTGACAGAGTCGCACCTTGCCACTACCCAGGCAAGACTTGATCAATCATCATTTTCTCTTCGTCATCAATTTGTCTCTAGTAGGTACACTCTCTCGACCTGCGGATAGTGAAGCCTATGTCGAGGCCTGTTACTACAAGGATTCTATGATTTTGAGCACTTTTCTGCCCAAAACACCACCATTTCAGAGCTAAGATGAGAAGATTCCAGCCTAAGCCTCAAAATCCACAAGCTTTCCAAGCTAGAGCAATAAACTCGACGCCGTTGCCCACTCCAATATAATATAGCTTCCCATTCTTCGTCCGTTTCAAACACCAGACTTTAACGAGCAGTCCGACAACAAAACAGTCAACGACATTCAAGAAAGTGAGCAAACATATCATCGAGGCATCTAGAGATTGGCAGAGGATCGCGATAAGAAAGCTTCGATGATCGCCAGATAAGAAAGAAGATTTGGCGACTCTGGAAGGACTTGGCGGTGGAGGTGGAGAAGAATGGGGCCCACCTCCCCAATACGACCTAGAATGATGGAATTTGGGCTCGCAGATCCCGACATGAAACTAGAAAGCCGCTCGCTCCTGCTCATCTGAAACCTTCAACTCAACTGCCTACCATCTCCAATCAAACCGCTCTCTCATTTTCACCACTTCCATCATACACGCGATAAGTCGACTTTTAGAATACCCTTGTCAAGCAATCTACTGCAGCAATCTTGTTCACGACCGCCACACCAACCACTCATTGAAACATTCAGCCCGCGGATTGTCTGGTACACTCCCAAAAGAAAGACGTCAAAATACCTTGCATGGCCACCGCATATCAATACGACATGTCTCAATCACCATTCAGTCAAGACTGGAACCTCTCAGGATGGTCTTTTCCACCACAAAGATGCGCTTCCCCATTATCAGACGATACGACATACACCTGTCCAATATCAGACCTCTCTCGACAACTGAGCGCGCATTCCCTTGATACTCGACCGCCACCTCGGGAACACACTGCTTCGCCTTGTCAAATGGACGCGCACGGTTCGACATCCAACAACACGTTTTATGAACAAGAATCGCCATTAGAACTTCCCAATTACCTGGAGTGCACATCAGCAAACATTCGCCGTCAGCGACAACGCACCGTGCGTGAGCAGTGCTCGGCGTCTCATCTCCAGGCCATATCCACACTTGTTGCGCGCATGATTGACAACAAAGATCAGTGTGACGTCAGTTCTTCGAGCACGGGAAGCGTGGATGAAGAAGATTCACCGATATCGCCCACGACTACGAGAAGCAGCATTGACAGTCTGGCATCAAGCGTACGAACAAGCTGCTCATCCGCACCTGGACGCAGGAGCATGGAGAATAGGATTAAGAAATCTGGACGACCAAGAAGTGGCGCATTCTCTTTGAATAAGACACTATGATTGGAACGAACCGAGAGACACAGAGAGTGCAGGACATTCAACAAGATCAATACCAACCAATTGCGAGCTAGAGTGGAGATCACTCTACGCACTGCTTCAACAAACCAATTTCCAACCTGCTTCTGGCAGTTCACATCGCCTCACCTCAGGCATCAGTAGTAGTGCCAAACACAAGCACACTACCACGACGATATCATTACTACTACCAATCTTGGTTAACGAGAATAACGACCTGTGGCAATGATTACCTAGCTAGATTCGTGTTTTCTTAGAACACTCATTTTTAGAGTTATATCATGACCGTTATTTACGAGCAGTCTCTGATTTCCTCATTGATGATAGGTGTATGTGTCTGAGCGGTATACCAGGTAACATCCCTGCCGTTGTTCACGAGCAGTTTCATACTTTTTGCTTCTGAACCTCATTACTGATAGTTGTGGCCGTGCTGTATGTAATACTTGGCCTGATCGGCTGTTTGTCTTGTTAGCTTGTGCATGGCCAGCTCAGCTTGTGTTGTTGACGTGGGCCTCGTTGGGCTCATGTTGTAGCAAGGAAGACAGGTGGTTTCGTGCGTGGAGTTTCGCCCAAGCGCGGAGAAGTACTAAAATCCTATCGACACCAGTTTCGACACCCAAGTGCATCCGATTTAAGCAATTTTACCAGCAGATTTATTATATTGTTTCACCAGTTCAGGCACGCCAACATCGTATCGTGCACCAAGCTATCGTGATTATTAGCAAACATGTTTCGAAGAACAACAGGCTGATCTTACCTTCAGCGCATATGGAAAGTAGCTGTACAAGAACCAAATCACACTAGCCAGTCTGCCACGCCACGCCAGCCCCGTCTTCCCAGCAAGAGCATCGTTGACGACTTTCTCAGCATACACATCCGGGCTCATCACAGGCACTTTTTCCTCTCCCTCGCTCCTCGTGCGAATGCGCGCTTCAATCGCTTTATACAACGAACCAGTTGGCAGCTCGAACGTTCCAGCCTGTTTCGTCATGACGTTCGTTGCGACGACGCCCGTGGCAACAGTCAGGAAGCGGACGCCTAGTGGCCTGAGCTCTTTTTCCATGGTGAGCATGAGGGATTGCTGCGCTGCTTTGGACGCGCTGTAGACGCTCATCCAAGCAGGATTGATGTAGGCGTTGATGCTAGCCACTGTGATAACCGTGCCTCTATCCCTCACCAACAACGGAACAAACGCCTGAGTGACGGCAAGCGTACCCCAGACATTGGCGTCGAATACCTTCTTCCCCTCTCTGATATCAACGTCAGCAGCGGGCATGCAAGGCGCTATGCCAGCGTTATTGACCAAGTAAGTGAGCTGATGACCAGATTGCTCGACGGCGGTGACGGCGGCTTTGATGTCAGTGGTGGATGTCACTTCGAGTTGGAGGAGGGTTATGTTGTTCAATTGATCGAGACCAGCCATCTTTGACACGTTGCGAGCTGTGGCGAAAACATGATAGCCTCGTGCTTGGAAAGACTTTGCGAGAGAGTAGCCTATGCCGCCGGTTGAGCAGCCGGTGATCAGGACGGATTTCATGACTGATAAATTTGGTACAAAGGACAAGGATTTAAGTACGAGGATGCAGTTGGGTTCACTAACAGGTGACTTTGCGCTTTATAAGCCTCGTTGTTTCTGGTGGTACTGTATGGTCCCTTTCCATTTATAATCACGGAGGCGAGTTCACCCGAGACGAATAATTGTGCTTTTTCTTGATTTCATCAGCTCTAGTGTCTCGTTACAGAGTTTTTCATAGTACACTTCTGCTTTGTCTTTTTTGTTTTTTTGTGTTTTCATGCTAGGCGTGAAAGCTCAACCCCTTGAAAAGAAGAATGACAAAGGGAGGTTGTAACTAAACCCCTACCCCCTCTTGTAACGCAACCCCTACACACTGTAAAACATGACTCGAGCACTCTTTAAAACTTGAACAAGCACGACTACTGCCGCGCTCGAGCTCTTAAGCATCTATCGGGGTCTTCAACCAGAAAAAGCTGTCTACTGCCTTCATCCCGTCTGTCTTTATGAACAAGTGCAATCGTCGGAGGTATAAAGACGCTATCACAAATTGAAGCTGACCGGCGCAAAACTGTTTGTGTTGAGCTGAGTATGCCAAGCTTTGGAGGCGTTTGTTGGCAGCCTTCCCTAAATAGTGAAGCCTGGCACGCCTTAGATCTGTTTTCAACATCTTACTTCTCCTTCTTCACGCGTCATCTTACAACTCACATCCTGATCAAAAACACAATCTGTAACCTCGCTGTCATCTCTGACATTCGTTTCATATTCGTGCCACTGCCTGCCTACCTTTTGGCTTGCTCCTCCATTGCCCTTCTCTACGACCCTTATTTGTTGCTTACTATCGCTTTGCCAAGATGTCTGAACACAAACCTAAGCCGAGTGACATGCAACCCATGGAATACCTAGACGACGAGGAAAAGTCCAGGTCTCCAATGCACACGCTTCGACGATACGCCATGCCCACCGCACTCAGCCTCGTGGCAATCATCGCGTTCATCGCTGCATACATCAGCTTCGTGGCAGGTGTGAGTGCCGCACCATCGACTAGCACCACTGATCTAAGCATCAACAATCGGACGCTTGGAGTGAGTAGTGTGATTGTTCACAGCGTAAGCGATCTTCTACTAATGTATACAAAAGTTTCAAAAAATATTCGTGCTCAACATGGAAACACGAGTGGACCAGAAAGACATTCTCACCGTACTCGCTTCGGTGATGGATCTTGATCTTCATTTTTGGGCGGCATCTATGCCAGACTCCATTCCAGACAAGGCGTTGCCTGATGGTGCAGAGAAGTTTGAGGGCGGACCGAGGGGAGAATGGATTTCTCAAATGAGCATCTACCAATAGTATGTAACTTAATGTTTGCAAACTGACTCCGAACGACATTGACACATTTCTCAGTATCGTCGAAAACAACATCGCCTCGGCGCTCATTTTTGAGTCAGATGCTGATTGGGATGTTCGTCTACGTGACCAACTTCACGACTTTGCTAAAGCATCACATGTACTCAACAATCGCGCAATAGCCATTGACCAGAGTACTACCAAGCCAAGCGAAGTCGGTGAAGCCATTCACTTTGACACCCTCTCCAACGACAACGCACTTCATGCCTCGCCCTACGGCGATCGCTGGGACGTTCTTTGGTTTGGTCACCTTGGGGCGAGAATGGTACATGACGACGATGACTCCAAAGACGTCATATATCGCGACTACGTCGTCCAGCACAACGACTCGACCGTCACACAATACTCCCAGCAGAAATCTCTTGACAACTCGTTCTGGAATTTCGACCTTGCCTCACGACCAGATCATACCCGCCTCTACCATTCTTCCATTCAGGGTGTTGGCACACAAGCTTACGCCATTTCTCTCGCCGGTGCTCGTCATGCGCTATACTCCATGAACATAGACATACCCATCGGGCCTATTGATATCGTTCTTCGGTTGTTTTGCCAGAACAACTATAATGCGAAAGAGTACCACACACTATGCATCACAACGTCGCCTAGTCTGTTCTCGCAGTATAAGAGCAAAGGCAGCACGGCCAAGGACACCAATATGGGCGATTCTAGTGGTGGATACAGGACGAAGGGAGAGGATATCAATATTAGATATTCTGCGAGGAATAATCTGCCTGAGTTGTTGAATGGTGGCACGAACTTTGTAGATCAATACCCGGATCGTGATGATCAGGTCAATGATTGGACTGAGGAGGATTGATTCAATGGGAGTGTACATTTCAGAGTGAAGAGCATAGCATGGCAAGGCGTTTCTTTTAGGATTTGGGCCAAACATTAATGTACATTAGACAACGCATATACGATGAAAAGGTTACCGTCTTGTGGCATTCTTGCTTAAAAGTATCACTCCCTAGCTTGACTTGGCAATATCCCTGTGACTAGCATAGCTCTCCCTCTGCATCGTACTATCAATGCGCCGACAATGCTTACGTTTCGGGGGTGGATTGTACCGAGCTTCAGAAAGAAGACTTACCAGGTCACAAGCGGAGAACATATTTACCTGTAACGTGCTCGACGATTCGAAGAAGACCATGACACACGGCCTATATGTTTCTGCTGTGATGCTTGTGGTGATCCGTGCCTGATCAGGTTCCTGTGCTTCTCCATCTCCTTCTTTCACTCCTCGTCTTCTTCTTCTATCTTCCAAAACAGAAGAAGCATTATCGGCGCATCAGGTCCTTGCAACACCACATCCGTGCTATAGAGAGGCTCTCCCGGGCGGGACTTCTTCTCTTTCCTGACCACGAAAAATCTACACACAAAGCAGCATTCGGCTGTAAAACCATACTGTCATACGATCACAATGACACACCAACCACCATCTTCATCTGCCACCCCATCACAGTGTCCATCTCCATCTCAACAACAACCTCAATACATCATCGACAGCCACATCCACCTCTGGCCCGCCTCAGCCTCAAACAGCACAAGCCACAGCTGGATGACGCCGCCTTCCATGCCACTAGCTCGCGAGCATCTCCTACGTGACTACATCACTTCCGCATCACGCAGTATCTCACTTCCAGCCACAATCTCAGCAGTCTCACCTCCTCTCAGCTACAAAAACAAAAACAAAAACAAAAACTTTAGTTCCGCCCACCAAGCCTCTCTATCACCAACAAACGAACCCAAACCACACCTCCTCGGCGCAATCTATATCGAAACCGACCGCGCGCTCCCCACCCTCACACCCAACCATGTGCCAGAAAGCCGCTACACCCACCCTCTCGCCGAAATCGCCTTTCTACGCTCCCTCATCAACTCCTCCACGCACTCGCTCGCCCTCCTCGCACTAATCCCCTGGGCGCCTGTCGACGAAGGCGCCGTAGGGATGGAGCGATATATGGCTCTGGCGCGACAAGTAGCAGGCGCAGAAACGTGGGCGAAAGTGGCTGGGTTTCGGTTTTTGGTGCAGGGGATGAGGGAGCGTGGCGTGTTTGAGGAAAAAGTGCGGAGTCAGGCGTGGATGGAGGGGTTGAGGTGGTTGGGGAGGGAGGGGAGGGGGTGGCGGGTGCAGAGGCAGGGTGGAGGTGGGATGAAGGAGAAGGAAAGAGGGTTTGTGTTTGAGGTGGGTGTCGATCAGAGGCAGGGTGGGACGTGGCAGTTGGATGAGTTTGCGAAGTGTGTTGGGCGGGTGAGGGCGATGGAAGATGAGGACGGTGTTATTGGTGGAGAGGAGGAAGGGAGGACGGTATTTGTGTTGAGTAAGTGGCAGCGTTCTTCCTTTTTGGCCGACTTTCTCGTCCCTTTTTGGACACACCTCATACATTCGGGCATCTCTCCTTCCTTTCCTGCACATTCCGACATACTGACCCCTTACCACACCCACAAACCAAGATTTCAAATAAACTAACACCTCACTTCTCTGTCAACAGACCACTTCTGCAAACCCGCCTTCTCCAACAACGCACCGGCCAACACCGAAACAAACTCATTCACAGCCTGGAAACGCGCCCTAACCCACCTCTCCGCTCTTCCCCCAATCTATCTCAAACTCTCCGGCTTTCTCACCGAACTCAGCACCTCCCCTCTCTCATCCGAAGAAACGTTCGCATGTATTCTGCCGTATGTACGAACGGCGTTTGAGTGTTTTGGAGCGAGGAGGATTATGTTTGGGAGTGATTGGCCGGTTTGTGGTGTTGGTGTCAGAGAAGAAGATGAAGAAGACGAGATGAGCGGTGATGAAGGGGATAATGGTGGAGGAGTGAGAAAAGAAACTAACCCCAATGCGTGGTGCGAATGGTATCAGATTGTGACGCTTTTGCTTGATGAGTTGAGGATTGAAGAGCAGGACAGAGAGTGGGTGTGGTGGAGGACGAGTGTTGAGGTTTATGGTTTGGATTTGTAGAATTCCGAAAGAAAAGGCACCGAGATGATGATTGACATACGACTTTGTTGACGGCGCTGGATAGCTCCTCGCTCCCCAAAATTGAGAGTCTCCGCATGGTCAAAGTAGATCCTATTGCGTCGATGGAAACAGGAGTGAGCAGTCCTAGCTTCAACAGCATGGTGGTGCAGGCAGCTTCGACATGTTACCACTGTCGTAATGTCTACACTATCATATGCAACATTAACCGAAACACAGCTTCATACTCCTTTACTACTCCGTTCCTTACTCTGGCTCTTTTCTCTTCTTTACTTTTTTCGCTCCCCCTCTTATTCCCCTCCTCCTCTTAAAAAAAGCACGACTCAAGGAAAGACACACCGAACGAAAGAAAGAAAGACTGAATGAAACAAACGACCGAGTAATAAAAAGAACAGAACAGACAGTATCGAAAACCCCTATGTACTCGCTCTCCTGCCATACCACAAAGCAGTGGGTGCGTACGTGCATGCGTGCAAACCAGAAATTCGAAAACTGCAAATCAGAAAATTCGGAACGCTACAGAAGTAGAAAATAAAAAGAACAGACCGTACCAATCCGTTCTTACACAATACGTTCACATAACATCCACACTACCCACCTGCTCCATCTTGAAGCACGGTACGGTATAGTACCGCTATATACATATATATATGCACAGAAGCATCCATCCTTCCCTCCGTTTTAGACGCCCGAGTCGATACGAAAGGGGACGTGTATGATTGATTGGTGACATTTGTGTTCTCTTTTGTTTTGTTTTCGCATTCCGTCGTGATGATGTGCTTTTTGGGTATAGAATCATGCTATGTCATAAAATGGAATGTTCGTCCTGGCATGTACGTGATGAGGTCGCTGGAGATATTATTTTGGATTTTGGTTCAGAGCTCGAGTCTAGTATCTATGTTTGTGGAGGATAGTTGTGCATACTGTGCTGTGCTGCATGATGTTGCGTTGATTAGGGTGGGGTGAAGGGATTGGTTGGATTGGAAGTAACTTGGGTTGATATGGGTTAAGGATGTCGATGAGTTGAAGAGGGTTCTTGGTCAACAGAGGCAGCGGGTGGACAGTGTAGCGTAGTGATGGTACTCAAGATTGTGTTCATTCCGTTTCCATTTCAATTCATTTGCCATGCCTTTCTCCGTTGATTGCATGATTCTTCTGTTCTGTTCTGTTCTGTTCTGTTCTGTTCTGTTCTGTTCTGTTCTGTTCTGTTCTGTTCTGTTCTGTTCTGTTCTGTTCTGTTCTGTTCT
>Ga0160428_1000233_pt1 | contig 68464 bp, 74 predicted proteins | sample SolpanmetagenomM_FD_108198 | JGI IMG/M metagenome (GOLD analysis project Ga0160428, IMG submission 108198) | Solar panel surface microbial communities from Lawrence Berkeley National Laboratory, California, USA - M | ecosystem: Engineered > Built environment > Solar panel > Unclassified ... | reverse complement strand
TCTACTGTTCGTTTGCCGACGTCCCATGCCCGCCCATTCAGGAGGCTCGGCTGACCGGGGGCGTGGCGAGTTGCTGCGGCTAGAGTCGCGAAATGAAATCTTCAAGCGCCGGGAATGATCTGCCCGTGGAGTGGCACTCCTCGAAAGCAGATAAACCAAGGGCCGCCCTTTTGGGCGGCCCCAGTCTGTTAGTACCCTCTCGGGAAACGGACACGCCCGATAAGCGGCCGCAGGTTCACTCTATATATATAAGGGCAGCGGAGAAGAAAACCGCGATACCTGCCTTACGGCGGTCTCGTGGGACTGATCGCAAGGGCGTTTGTGTTTATCTCGGGTTTCGCGAACTTGGCGGATTGCTCTGATCGCGGGCGTCAACCCGCCGCCCTGAAGGTACCATCGACGAAGCTGCCTCGCTCGACCTTACCGTTGAGCTTGCGGATCATCACGTCGGGATTGTCGCTGTCGAGCGAATAGAGGGGCACGTCCTTCTTGGCGTAAAGCCGAACGCCGGCTTTGGCCAAACGTCCCGTTACGCGCTCGAGCGCTTGCGTGCTGGCCTTCACGTTGTGCTGGACCACCGCCGCGGAAGGCGCGGGTGCAGTCACCGTCACGCTTCCGAAGCGGGTCTTGCGCTTTCTCACCTTGGACTTGCCAAGCTGAATTATCGCGTAGGTCGCCATATCCTACCCTCCTGCGGCTAGGTTAAATCGTTATCTCAAGATAACGCCTGTGGCCTCTCTCCGCTACAGCCGGTCGCGCGATCGCCGTCGATATCAAAGCGCGTTCCACAATCGCAGCCGAATGGCGCCCAGCAGACGTTGCAGGTGTGCCACGTGGCACACTCTCTCTCAGATCATGCCTGCATGGCGCCACGGACCGCGTTCATCACTGCGACTCGATTGGCCGATCAGCAGCGCATCTTCGGGTCGCGATGTCCAAGGCGGTTCCGGCGACGTTGTGTTGCAGGAGCGCGGTCATCCCCCGAAGGAAGCTGGATAACTGCCTCCCTGACCGACTTTCAAATCTTATTTGAACCCTCATGCATCCAGGCCTATATCGGACGCAACATGGCCGTCCCCTCTGTTGCCGCTGGCATCAAGGGGCGGCCTTCTCCGTATCTGGGCCGGATGCTTGCGCCCTATACAACGCCCTCTCCTTAGTTTCGCCGATCAGCTCGCGCTTCTCAAACCGCGCGGCTTGGTCGTGCCGATATGGATGGCGCTTCCCCAAGATCATCGAGCAGCGCAAGGCGGTGGGCAAACCGCTGTCCGGCGGGTGCGAGTCCGCCATCCGCGACTATACCTCGTCCTCCGCCAACACCTTCACAGGGCTGCGTCAGTCCGTTACCGCCAAGGTCAACGTCTGGCTCAACCCTTATGTCGACGCCGCGACGTCCGAGAGCGATTTCGATCTGAGGGAGTTCCGCGACAAGCGGATCTCGCTTTATCTGGGCGTCTCCCCCGACGACCTCGACCGTGCCGCACCGATCTACGGCCTCCTGTTCCAGCAGCTCGTCGACCTGAACGTGCGCGACCTCCCGAAGGGCGACCGTCATCAGGTGAAGGTTCTCCTCGCGCTCGACGAGTTTGCCAGCCTCGGCAAATGCTCTGTGCTGGCGAACGCCTTCAGCTACGTCGCCGGCTACGGCCTTCGCATGTTGCCTGCCTTCCAGTCGCTGGAGCAGATCCAGGGCGTGTACGGCGACAGGGTGGCGGCCGATATCGAGCGCAACTGCGCGGTGCGGCTGGTGCTTCGCCCAGCCGGTCTGTCCGACGCCAAGAAGATCTCCGAGCAGCTCGGCACCTACACCTTCAAGTCGCGCTCGCGGTCGATGGGGACGTGGGGCGGCGGCGGCGGTTCGACGTCGCTTTCGGACCAGCGCCGGCCGCTGATGCTGCCGCAGGAGGTGGAGATGCTGCCGGAGAACGACCTCATCGTCTTCCGGCGCGGCATGTACGCCACCTACGGGAAGAAGGTGCGCTACTACGAGGAAAAGAAGCTGGCAGCACGAACGAAGATTCGAGCTCCGGAAATGCCGACAATCCGGATAGACCCGGCGATCGCGCGCAACAGTCTGCGCGTGATTCAGGCTGCCGAGGCGGAGGGCGAAACTGCGACCCAGCCGGCGTCGGTAGGTCGAGTCCCGATCGCCGCTGGCTCGCAACCCGGTGCGATCGAGGAGCCGGGCGTGCCCATCAACAGGTCCGCGGTCCAAGCCGCGCTCGCCGTGCCACCCGGCGCCCGGACCAAGGAGCTGTTCGATCACTTGGTTTCCATCAAGGCACGGGCGGCGTGATAGTGCTCGCGGGCTTCAGGCGGGCCTGACCTTCGACGTTCCGCTCGGACTCGATCGCTGTGCTGTCGGGTAGCTGCGGCATTTGGAACTGGAGAAAAGCCCGCACCTCCGCGATCCTTGACAGCCGAATGAATGTGCATATATTGTGCATCGTTCCAGCGGAGATGCGAGATGGCGACGGCCTTCCTTGTCGATGAGCAACGCGCCACCCGGTTGGCGTCCGGCTTCGTCGCGAGCCTGCAGGAGCCAAGAACGCCGTATATATCGCCAAAGCGGGTCGCGCAGGCGCTCGGGGTTCAGCTATCGCGGCTGGCGGAGATTGCGGGAGTCCATCGCAATACGCTCGCCAATCCCGCGTCGGAGCGGCTCCAGGATCGTTTGCGCGACATGGTGCGCGTGATCTTGGCCGCGGGCGAACTGACCGGCGACATGGAGCAGGCGATCTACTGGTTCAGGAACGAGCCGATCGTCACTCTCAAACGTCAGACGGCTGCCGAACTCGTCGCCGGCGGTCACGCGGATGCCGTGATGGCGCACCTTTCGGAGCTCGTTGACGGCGCGAACGGCTAGCCGTGCTGCGCGCCAGGGTCGGATTACGCCACTTCTATCGTTATCTCACGCCAAAATGGTCCTACCTGCCGCTCAGCGGGGCAGGGGCCGCGAGCGCAGGCGGGCGGTTCAACCGGCCGGGTGTCGAGGCGCTCTATCTATCGGCGGAGCCGGAGACGGCGCTGGCCGAGTACAAGCAGGGTTCGAGCCTGCCTCGGCCGGCGACGCTTGCGGCCTATGAGCTCGATCTGACCGATGTCGTCGACCTGTCCGCCGGCTACGATCCGGACCATCGGACAGCGCCGTGGGCGGGCTGGACCTGCGACTGGCGCTGGATCGCGCGCGTCGAGCACAAGGTGCCGCCGTCGTGGCAGCTCGGCGACGAGGCGATCCGGTCGGGCGCTGCCGGCCTCTTGTTCCCGTCGACCCATCATGCCGGCGGTTCCAACCTCGTCGTATTCAGCGCCAACCTGACGAGCGTCGACCGGCTTGCGGTATACGATCCCGATGATATGCTACCGAAGGACCAACGGTCGTGGGAGCCATAGGGGACCGATGACGTGTGCAGCCGATCGCACGCTAGATGCCCTTAACCCTTTGTTCTGGAACAGTAAACCGTCAGTCCGATAATATATGTTATGTAAAATATGGCTGCTCGTGGGTGCGGCCAGCCGATCAACTCGCCGTGCTAAAGCCAAGCCGCTGTGCGCTCATACTCTCTCTTCCGGATTATATGACCGATTTTGCTACGCGGAAGTGTAAATGCGCGACGCCGGCTGTTGGGCAACAGTACCGCCCAGCAATCCATGGGCGCTACGATCAAGGAGATCGTTGCCCGAGCCGTACTACTCCGCTGCGGATAAAGTGGATGCTTGAACACGACTTCGCTTGTTGAAAGTGAAACCGACCACGATAGCTATCGCCATCAGCAGTTGCGCCACTATCGATTGCCACGTGGGGAATACCCCCAGCATCGACAGGCGGGGGGCGTCCGCGATCGGCGCGATGTCGATAATTCCGGCCTCTTGCAGTGCTGCGACACCCTTGCCGGCGAGGACGACAGTGAGCCCGGCCATCAGCCACGAGCTGTAGGCGAAGAACTTGGCGATCGGGAGCTGGCGGCTGTAGCGCAGCATGGCCCAGGCGATCACCCCGAGCACCGCGACGGCCACCCCGGCACCGGCCAGCAGCGCCCCGCCATTCCCTTGCGTCCACAGCGCCGCATAGAAGAGGATCGTCTCGAACACCTCCCGATAGACCACGACGAACGCGAGGCCGAACAGGAACCAGGCCGAGCGGCCTGACAGCGCGTTCGTCATCTTCTCGCGAATATAGCGTTGCCATTGATCGGCTTGCGCCTTGCCGTGCATCCATATCCCGACCGAGAGCAGGACCACGGCCGCGAACAGCGATCCGAACCCTTCCGTCAGCTCCCGGCTCGCGCCGCTGACCCCGATCGCATAGGTGGCAACCACCCATGTCAGGAGCCCGGCGGCGAGCGCCCCGGCCCAGCCGCCATGCACATAGGGGAGCACTTCCGACCGCTCCGCTTTGCGTAGAAACGCGATCATGGCGACGATAATGAGCAATGCCTCCAGCCCCTCGCGCAGCAGGATCGTGAACGCCCCCAGGAACGTCGACGCGCTGCTGGACGCGCTAGGGGCGAGTGCCGCTTCCGCATCATCGAACAGACCGTTGAGGACGAGAGCGCGGTTCGCCAGATCGTCGGGGGCGGCCCCATGATCGACAGCGGCGCGATACTCCCCCATTGCACCCTCGATCCGACTTAGCAGCGTAGCGTCGCGTGCGCCCAGCGTCGGCTCGACCGGCTCGAATCCGTCGAGATAGGCTGACAGCGCCAGTTCCTTCGCGGCGCGGCGATCACCCGTGCGAGCTGCGGCGAGACTTGCTGCGAGCTTTTCGCGGACGAGTGACAGCGACGCCGGAGCCTGTTCGACCACAGCGTCAGGGTGGCGGCGCAGATAAGCCATGACCGCCAGCGCCCGCTTTTCGCCGATGCTGTTAGCGAGTGAGGCGGGTGTGAGACCCACGAGCGTTTTCAGGTCCGGAATACGCTGTCGCAGCGACGCATCGCCCTTCCACAGCCGTTCGCCTTCGCTAGCCTGTTCATCGGTGAATGCGAAGCTGCCAGCGCGTAATGCCAGCGCCCAGCGTTCCTGATTCGGCAGATCAGCGAAGCTCTGCATCGCCGTGCCGTCGATGCCCTGGGTGATGACCTGATAGAGCGCGAACACGCTGCGCTGGCGCGCGCGATCCGCATCGGTAAACGCGATCGGCGGGGTGGAGAGCTTGGCGGCGTCCGGCCCCCGCCCGTCCCCGGTCGCACCGTGGCAGGCGGCGCAGGTGGAGCCGAACAGCGCCGCGCCCCGCACGAAGTCAGGGGGTGAAGCGGGTGCGAGCGGCACGGGATAGGCTTGCAGCAGATCGGCGGCCAACCCGTGTGCGAGCGTCGCGACCTCTTGCGGCGTGCCCTTGCGGGCAATCACGCCTTGGAGGCGCGCCGTCCCCGCGAATAGCGCTGCCCGTTCCGGTGTGGGCGGCAGCGTGGCGAGCCGCGACGACACGGAGGCCGCGAACTCCGTCATCTCGGCATATTCCGACGCGCTCTTGACCCGGCCGCCCTCGACCGCGCCGCCATAATCGACGGCCATATAGTCGAGCAGCCGCCATGCGGTTTGCACGTCGTTCGGATTGGCGACAGGCGCGGCGTAAAGGGCGGCCGAAAGCATGACGCCAAGCAAAACCGCTAGGGCGCGGGCCAGCGAACGCATCATCGGAACGCGAATGATTGCCTGCGCGCGTGCACTGGGACTCGCGCCAGGGCTTGGATAAAACGATGACATGCGACCGCTATACAACCTCTAGCAGGTAGAGGATCAAGCGATTTGCGACCCGCTCGCATTAGCATCTGCCAAATCCGGGTTCAGGAACTGGATTTCTTAGTAGTAGTCGGCGAGCTTGAGCACCCGCGTCGTCCCGTCCGCGAGCTTCAGCGTCACCCGGGTTCCTGCCCGGCCGTAGCGCCACTGCCAAAGCGGCCCCTGCGTATAGGAGCCGTCGATAGGACGATCGTTTACGGCTACGACGTGCTCACCCGCAGCCCACCCCGCTTGAGCCGCAGGGCTACCGGACGCGACATGCACAACGGTCAGGTCCGTCGCGGAGGCGGCAAGGCCTAGGCCGCTTCGATCCTTCAACATTGGCAAGCGCGCCCGAAGAGGTGCGGACCGCAACCACAACCGCCCTTGTGAAACATCGAGCACGATGTCGAATTGTCCGAGCAGCGGCATCCCGACATTTCCGACGGTGCTTTCCGAGGTCCAACGATCCAAGGCGAGCGCCGGAACCGCGGCGATCGAGAGCGCTCCCAGGCTCACTTTGTCGGCAGTGAAGGGTTTGACGATTTGCACCCCCTCGACGCCGCCAAGGGCGGCAGTGGAGACGGTCTTGCCCACAAGAAGGGAGTGCGCCTCGATATAGGCGGAGGATAGCATCAACGCCGACGAACTGCCGAAATCGAGCATCAGCGGCACCGGGTCCAGACCGGCGACGGACGCGAGCACGAACAGTTCCTTTTTCGCACCGTGCCCGAGCGGGAGCGCCGTCCATTCCGACCCCGGCACAAAGCTCGCGGGCTTCTCGAATGCGAACCGTCGCGTTGCAAAATCGAGCGCCACGCAGCCGCCCGCCAGGACATCTGCCCCGAGCAGCATATCGATCGGTCGACCAAAGGCAGCCGAGATCGCGCCCAAGTCGGCGACCACAGCGAAAGGGAGGACGGTAGCGTAAGCGCCTAACGTCACCGCGACATTGCGGACCAGACCGACCGGAGCCTTGCCGCTCAGGCCGTTGATCCTGCGCGGCTCCAGGTCCGTCATGCCGAGCTTTGCAGCAAGCGGCTTGCTGATGATAGACGCGCCGCTTCCGCTGTCGAGAACCGCATCGATCGCCACGCCGGACACCTTGGCCGGCACGATCAGCGTGTCGCCGGTTCCGACTTCCAGGGGACGCCAGATTGGGGGTGTCGCGAACCCATCCCACGACCCGTCCCGATCCGTCCTTGCCGCCCATAGCGGAAGCGGAATGCTCGTTACGATAAGACCGGCACCGAGATACATGAGCGCCGAGCGCCGGTCGGCGCGCCGCTTCGACTCCATTCCAGCTCTGTTTTCCACCAAATTTCCATTCGATTCTCACCGATTGCGGAGAGGGTCGAGGCCTAGCTACATGCTCCAGCTACTAGAGGATCAAGCCCCCGGTCGAAAAATGAGACGGCCCTGCAGCGCGTCGAGCGATCAGAACCGTTTCGAGAAACCCGCCGCGAGGAAGGGATGAGGGGGCTTTGTGCCGGCTGCACCTGTTCCGACGCTAAGGTCGATCTGAATATCATGCCCGATGATGTACGCTGCCCCAACGTCGAAGATCAACGAGGCGTGCCCATTCTTCTCTTCGGGATATTGAAGCCCGGTATCGACGAAAAAGTTCACGATCTTGCTCGGATTATAGTTCAGCGTGGCCGCAAACAGACCGGCGGCATAGGAGCGCTTGGTATCGTCCTCATAAATTGCCACGCCGACATTAGGGTTCAACGACCATTTATCGGCAAAATTCCAGTCGGCCGCCAAGCGGAAGTCGCCGGTCGTGCGCGAGTTACGGAAATCACCGGAACCCGAAGGCGGAAAGACCCGGACAATCGCGCCGATGGATGGCTGGGTCGATCCCGCCGCCTCGACGATATTATACTTCAGGCCAATTGAGGTCGGGGCGAAACCACTGCTGTGCGTATTGCCCAAAGCCGGATCACGCTGGCGCTGCCAGGTGAACGTGTTGCCTTCGACACGAAACTCCCAGCTCTTGCTAAAGCCATATCTCAGCAGCGTCGGGATGAATGTCGTATGCTCTCGTTCATCGCCGTTGCGGCGATACTCACGCTGGATAGCCGTCTCGATCTGAAAATGGCCGAGACCCACCGTGGTGCTCCCATCCGCGATCCCGGGCCGGTCGGGATTGATATAGTCGTCGGAAGGGTCCGCATAAGCTGGAGCCGCCACGAGGAACGCGGCACCGATTATGAACGACGATAATTTGCGAGGATGACGGGAAGACATCGAGAATACTCCGTTTGGGCGCAATCAGTACGAAGCTATGAGGCGGGGCGCGCGATTGCCTGAATAACCCGGCACTCGGCCATCGATCGTGCGCAGCATCCGCTCGCGCTCATGGCGGCCAACTCTTCGCGTAAAGCCGAGAGCTGGCGGAGCCGGTCCTCCACGCTGACAAGGTGGCGCGCCGCTATATCCGCCGCTTCCGCGCAGTCGCGCTCCGGTTGGTCGGCGAGCGCGAGGAGCGAGCGAATTTCCTCGATCGTGAAACCCAGCCTTCGGCCATTACGAACGAAGTTGAGCCGATCCACGTCGCTGACCCCGTAGGTGCGTCGGCCCGATGCTGTTCGCACGGGCGACGCCAGCAGCCCGATTTGCTCATAGAAGCGGATTGTCGTCACCTTGGTCGCGGTGGCGCGCGACAGGTCGCCGATCTTCATCATAATCTGACGGTCCCGCCCGAACTGTCCATATTCTTCTTGCTTCTACAGTAGCTGGAGATTGTAGGGAAGTCGGATGACCGACATCCGAACCGACGCGTGCGCCTGTCATGGCGATGAGAAACGCGCTCAGCACGACCCGGCTTATCGCCGTGCGCTTGCCATCGTTGTGATTCTCAATCTCGGCTTTGGCCTATGCGAGCTGGTGGGGGGCTTCATCGCCGACAGCCAGGCACTCAAGGCCGACTCGCTCGACTTCATCGGCGACGGCTCGATCACCCTGCTCGGCTTGCTGGCGCTGGCATGGACAGCGCGCGCCAGGGCGCACGTCGCCTTGACCCAAGGGCTTTTCCTCGGTGCGCTCGGCCTTGGCGTGATCGCGTTCGCCATTTGGCGGGCGTTCAATGCGACGCTGCCCGAGGCGGAGTTGATGGGCATGATCGGCATCGTCGCGCTGGCGGTGAATGTCAGCGCGGCGCTGGTGCTATCCCGATTCCGCGAGGGCGACGCCAACGTGCGCGCGATTTGGCTGTTCAGCCGCAACGACGCATTAGCCAACGTCGCGGTGATCATCGCGGCAGGGCTCGTTGCCTGGACGGGTAGCACATGGCCCGACCTGGGGGTCGCTGGCGTGATCGCGCTCCTCTTCCTCCATTCCGCCTATGACATCGTCCGCAACGCGCGGGTTGAACTCCGGCCGGCAACCTAGGGGTGCGCAGGATGATCGATCCGCCGCGCGCGCGCTCTCGAAACCTATCCTTCCCGACTGCTCGCATAGGCGCATGCTGACCTGAAAGACCGGCATGAAGGAAGGTGCGCATAATACGGATGATCGTCAAAAACGAAATGATGGGGGTGGCTACGGAGAGGGCGGATCGTCCGGCAAAGCCGCACACTGTTGATTCCGATAATCTGCCTTCCTGGAAAAGAGATGATGGCAGGGCAAATCGGCATTTCGGCGGGCGCTTGGCGCTCCGAAGGCGCGCCTCGGCCCGGATCAAGGGTGCGTGCCATTGAGCCGTCATGCTCCCGACCCAACTTAGATGATCGAGGAGATCGACGATGGTGAGTGGACCGGATGCCCCGATGTTCGCGCCGGCGCTCGTGCGGTGCATCGGCGATGGTCGCGACCCAAGCGTTGATGAGCTGTTCACGGTGGCGCGCCAGATCTGGGCGGAGGGGCAACAGGAACGTTCGGCATTCGCCTGGGACAGACTTGCGCCCGCGCACCCGGACAAGGTTGGCGCACTCAGGATGGCACAGGCTTCGCTCAGCGGCAGCGCGGATCGGGGATTGCTGCGGCGCCGGCACCCAGCCCGGCGCCCTGAGCAAACCTGACGAGTTGGCTCACGCGTGCGGCGCGGCTATCATGGTCTCCGCCAGATTGGAGACAACGACACATGAACACCAAGGAACTCGCCAAACAGATCTCAGGCCAGCATGGCACTACCGAAAAGCAGGCCCGTGAGCTGCTCGACGCCGCGCTGGAGGCTATTGCGCAAGCGGCTGCGCAAGGCGACGAGGTGAACTTGCCCGGCTTTGGTAAGTTCAAGGTGAAGGAGTCTCCCGAACGCAGTGGCCGTAATCCGGCTTCCGGGGAAGCCATCACGATAGCGGCGTCGAAGAAGCTGACGTTCGCGGCGGCCAAGGCGCTCAAGGACCGACTCTGAAGTTTCGTGAGCGGGCTTGGCGGGACAGGGTACGGCGACCGGCGAGATCGCAGAGTTGCGGCGGCGGCTCCGTGCCTACTAGGCATCGTCTCGGCCGCGGAGCACGCTCTTGAGCATCTTCGAAGCCGGCGCGCCCGCCCGGCCGCGAGCCTCGTCGCTGCTTGCGGTGAGTGTTGTCACCTTAGCCCCCCGGTGTCAGGTGATGGTGGTTACACAGCGATCCTCCGATTCGTCCTTGGACCTCGGCGCTGTGGGCAGGCAAGACACGCACGAGGCTCGGCCTGATCGAGGCCGGCCTCCTTCTTTCGTAGAGAACTGCCGATGAGCCTCGTTTCCGCTGCCTTGTACCGCCACGGACAACGGGTGCGAGCGGTCGCCATAGACGAGCCTACATTCTGCTCGGATGACAAGGCCGAGTTCGTCTGGATCGGTCTCGTGGAGCCGTCGGAGGAGGAGTTGCGAGCCCTACAAGAGCATTATGGCTTGCATCCACTTGCCGTTGAGGACGCGCTGAAGGCCCATCAGCACCCAAAGGTCGATGTTTACGGCGACCAGCTGTTCGTGGTTGCTCTGACGGCCCGGCTTGAAGATCAGGTAATCGCCTATGGCGAGACCGCGATTTTCGTCGGCCGCAGTCATATCATCACGGTGCGCCATGGCTCCGCTCGCTCTCACAGTAGCCTGCGCCATCAGCTTGAAGCGGCGCCGTCACTGCTCGCTCACGGCGTGGATTACGTACTGCATGCGATCATCGACTTCATCGTGGATGGATATTTGCCAATTGTTGAGGAGATCGAAGAAGACGTCGCATCCATGGAACAGCGCGCACTTGACGCTTTCCTCGAGCGAACCGAGATCAGTCGCATATTCAATCTGCGACGTGAACTGATGCGGTTTCAGCGGGTTCTTGGACCAATGAGCGAGGTTGCAAACAAGCTCACCCACCTCGACATGCCTTGCATCGACCCCGAGGCCATTCCTTACTTCAGGGATGTCCTCGATCATATTCGACGCGTCGAGACGACTGTAGGTGGACTGAGAGAGGTTCTCACATCTGTGTTCGAGGTCAGCAATCTTCTTGAACAGCAAAGAACCGGCATGAGTACCCGCCAGCTCGCCGCGTGGGCTGCAATCTTGGCGGTGCCGACCGCCATTGCAGGCATTTACGGCATGAATTTCGAGAACATGCCCGAACTGAAAGCGCAATACGGCTATTTCGTGGTGCTCGCCGTTATAGCTGCGGTTTGCACAATCCTCTATGCCCGTTTCAAGCGGGCGGGCTGGATCTGAGGCCCCGCGCCAGCCGCTCAACGGTCAGTGGCGTGAGCACCTTTCGGGACAGCAGAAATCAACAGTTAACCGTTCCCTCTGGAAAACTGCCTGAAGCAGAAAGAGAATATCATGAGCGGTCCCGATGAGGAGGCGATGGAACATCATCGCGATGAACATATCGCGAGTGCACTGGGCGTTAGCGTTATGACGCTCGCGGATTACCCCTTCAGCGTGAAGAAAACACCAGTCACGACGGCATGGCATGAGGATGGCATAATCTATGGCTGGCGCATTATCTGGGTCAAGGAAGCGCCACCCGGTGTCAATGTGAACGGCACGTCGGGCTCGCTGTGGTCGGATATTCCTGCTACGCTGGAGGAACCATATGAGGATGACAGGTGATGCGTATTTGCGCGCGCATCGAGGGTCACACTCTCTAAAGCCCAACCAGGCACCAATGCGCCTCGCGATTACCTGACCGGTCGGGGCGGCGACGGCCAGGAACGGCGATGTACTAAATGCCCACCTTCACCATCGTCGAGATCGTGTCTGCCTCGCTAGCCGCTCTCAGTGCCGCGAGTCGCTCGAGATAGGCGTCGGCTAACCGGCAGTGGACCGCCACCACTTCAGTTTTCGTTGCGCATTGGGCCATATCGAGTTCCTCGGATGCCCTTCGCTCCAGGAACGCAATCTCGTTGTCCGACATCCTGTTTATCCTTAGGCGATGGTTGCATGGCGCTGGTAAGGTGCCTCGTAATGCCGCTCTCCGGCCAAGGTCGCTGCAGGGCGGCACCACTTCGGTCGATGGTCATTCGGGTATCACCGCCAAGGCTCGGCCCGCCCGAGCTTTAGCTAAATCGCTGATCCCGGTAGGCAGTCAGGCGGCTGCTCGCACTTAAGTCCTCCCGAACCGTCGTTCGACCACACACCGCTCCTCTTCCCTCGCTGCTGCCTTCGAGTTCGCGTTGCCGGGCTTGGAGGCCCCGACTGCCGGATCGATCGCTTGCTCACGAAGTGCGCCGGGGGTGTTACAGGGTACATGGTCATATACCGGCCCAACCACCGGACGAGCCCGAGGTGACGCGAGCTGACATGCGGAAAGGAGAGCGTAAAGGGAGGCCAAGCCGACTTTTGTTGAACGACGCATCACGACAGTCTCCTCCACCTCGCCCAGCTGAGGGCCCGAAGCTGCATAGGCGCCACGTTAAACTCGCCGCCAACGCTTTATCTAGCATATGCCGGCCAGAAGCACATTCGCACATTGCTCGCGTGATAGCCGGTCACTCGCGACAGGAAGGGACGTCACCCTTCGACAGACCCTCTCGGACACTTCATCCGCAAGAACGCGCCGCAGGAGCCAGCACATCGAGGATACGGCATTCGGCCATACTGCCGCGCTCACACGCGGCACTCATCCTGGAAAGCTCCTGCCGCAGTGCCGACAGGTCGGTGATCTTCCGGTCGATTGCCGCGATGTGAGCCCTTGCGTTTTCATGAACCGAGTCGCAAGCGCCTTCCACATTGCTCGCAAGCTCGAGCAGGTCCCGCACCTGATCGAGCGAAAAGCCAAGGTCCCGAGCCCTTCTGATGAAGCTGAGGCGGCCAAGCTCCGCTTGCCCGTAGACACGATAATTTCCGCTCGTCCTGGGAGGTTGCGGCAACAAGCCCGCCTTTTCGTACCAGCGTATAGTTTCCACCCTCGTGTCAGTCTCGCGTGCGAGATCACCGATTCTCACTACCCACTCCAATCGATTTTTTGACGCTTTTTAACGAAGCCAAGCTCTTTTTGCTTGACCCTGAAGCCGCTTCAGGGTGCATACACCCTTTTACGAACGAGTTGGTAGAGGTACTCCGATCCGAACATGACGTCGCTAGCGCTCTTTGCTGAAGGCCCCAATGGGCGAAGCTGGATGCGTGCGGCGCGGCGCGTGAGCCTTATGCTTTTGCTTGTCGTCGCGGGGCTTTCGTTGGTGTTCGGATCCGTATCGCATGCGACGGAGCCGGTCCGCTGCCTGAGCACGACTGAGGCGACCGAGCTGGGGCATAGCACTGGTGATCGCGATCAGGTCCCGTCAGATAGCGAAAAGGGGTTTGCTCACCACCATGGCGGTTGTCATGGACATCAAGTCGGTGAGCCAACCGCAACGAAGACCGTCCACCCTTCGCTGGTCACGTCGACCGTCGGGGTTCTCGATGCTGCGGATCGTCAAACATCTGCACCGACCGACCCAGGGTTAAGGCCCCCTATCGCCTGATGAGTCTCGCACGGCTGTTGAGAGGCAGCCGCGATTGAATCGCCAGGAGTTTACTACATGCAACGTTTTATCGCGGCCCTTATGGCCGCGGCGTCGTGCGCGGGTATCGCGCACGCGCAGACGGCGCCCTTGTCGGGGGTGCCGACGGCGGCGCCTGCTGGCGGCGACGTGGTCACACTTGAGTCAGCCCTTGCTCAGGGCGGGGCCGCCTCCCCTTCCATCGAGGCGTCGACCGCTGGCGTGCGCGCTGCGACGGCTGCAAGATCAGTAGCTGGCCTAAGGCCAAATCCAGAGATCCAGGCGACCACCGAAAATGTCGCGGGTACTGGCGTCTACAAGGGCCTCCGAAGCTCTGAGACGACCGTCGGCGTGGCGCTGCCGCTCGAACTCGGTGGGAAGAGAAGCGCTCGTGTTGCGCTTGCCAACGCGCGGCTGACCCGCGCCGAGATCCAGTCGGCCATCGCGATCGCGGATCTGCGGCTTCGGATTACCCAGTTGTACGTTGAAGCGGCCGCCGCCGAACGCCGCACCGAAGTTCTTGGGGAGCAGGCTACAATAGCAGCGAACGCGCTGCGCATCGCGAGCGAGCGAGTCCGTGCCGGAGCGGCATCGCCCATCGAGCAGCAGCGCGCCGACGTGCTTCGCATCAACGCGCAAGTCGCGGCCGACAGCGCAGCGCGTCAGGCGCAGGCGGCGCGCAGCAATCTCGCCGCTCTCACAGGCGCGCCGATCACCGGCTCGCTGGACCGCGGATGGTTTGATCAGGTGGCAAGCCTCTACGGCCCGGCGCAGCCGCTCGAAGTGGAAGGCACGCTTGCTTTCGTGGCCGCTACGGCGGACGTCCGCACGGCGGATGCACAGGTTCGATTGGCCCGCACATTGCGCGTCCCGGACGTCACCATCAGTGCTGGAGCGCGGCGCCTCGAGCAAACCAATGATACCGCCGCTGTGATTGGTGTCAGCATACCGATACCGATCTTTAACAACGGCCGCGCCTTCGTCAGCCAAGCCAGAGCGGAGCAGACCCAAGCGCAGGCGCTCAGGAACCTGGTGGTCCTGGACACTCGGCAAGAGATTGCGCGTGCGCAAACCGAGCTGGCGAATGCGGCCGCTACCGCTCGCGCAACAGGCGGTCCGGCATTGAGTGCTGCGGCAGAGTCGGCCCGCATCGCGCGGGTTGGCTACGCCCAAGGTAAATTCGACCAGATCGCCCTGCTCGATGCAGAGCGGACGTTGTCCCAGACCCGGCAATCCTATGTCGATGCGCTTGCCGCCTATCATGATGCAGAGGCGCGACTGCAGCGACTGACCACGCCCGCGCCCCTCGCTGGTGAGCGGTGACAATGCGCGGTGAACGAACGGCCTCTCGCCGGCCATTTGACTTTGACGCGTACGGGCTCCCCTGCCCCGCTCTGCCTTGCCCTTCTTCCCTCGGAGATTGTCTATGATTCCTCAAGATAAGCGCCTGCTAGGCGGCGCGGCCCGAGTAGCGCTTCTCGCTGCGATCGGCGGCATTGGCTTGGCCGGCTGTAGCGCGGACGGCCCGGCAGCCAACGAGGCGACCGCCAACACGACTGAAGCCGCCGCGCCTGCCGAGGAAAAGGTCCCGGACACCCTGGCGATGACGGCGCAGGGCATGCAGCAGGCCGGCATCGTAACTGAAGTTGTGCGCCCGGGCGGATTAGGCGCCGAAATCGTCAGCCAAGCCCTCGTGGCGGCCTCACCGACCGGAGAAGCGATTGTGACGGCCCGCGCGGGCGGAGCGGTCACGCGCATCTTCAAGCGCCTCGGTGACCCGGTGCGTTCAGGCGAGACCCTCGCGCTGGTCGAAAGCCGGGAGGCGGCACAGTTCGCAGCGGACCGTACAGTGGCAGCGGCGAAGGCGAATCTGGCTCAGAAAGCGTTGGCGCGCGAACAGTATCTCTTTCGGCAGAAGGTGTCGGCGCGGGTCGATCTCGAACAGGCCCAAGCCGAAGCAACTTCTGCCGCCGCTGAAGCGCGGCGGGCACAAGTGGCGGCTGGCGCTGCGAACGTCGCACGTGACGGTCGCAGCATCATCGTCGCTAGCCCAATCACGGGTCGTGTCACCGCGGAAAACGTCAGCCTTGGCGCATTCGTGCAACCGGAGACCGAGCTCTTCCGGGTCGCAGATCCAGCCAAGATCCAGATCGAGGCAGCGGTCGGCCCCGCTGACGCGCAGCGCCTGTCGCCGGGTGATCGGGCGATCGTCGAATTGCCCGATGGACGGACGGTAGAAGGACGCGTTCGGGCGGTCACCCCGGGTCTGAATAACGAAACTCGTTCAGCAACCGCTGTTCTGGACGTGCCAGGCTCGCTCCAGCCCGGGCTAGCAGTCCGCGTGCGGCTCTTGCCGAGCCGCGGCGATATATCGAACAGCATCGTGGTTCCGGACGATGCCGTGCAAAGCTTTGAGGGCCGTGACGTCGTCTTCGTACGAACGGCCAAGGGCTTTCGTGCCCAGAGCGTCACGATCGGCCAGCGGAGCAACGGCCGGGTCGAGATCGTCAAGGGTCTTTCACCGGGCAGCCAGATCGCAACCAAGAACGCCTTCCTGCTCAAGGCCGAACTCGGCAAGGGCGCGGGCGAGGAAGAATAGAACATGATTGCCAACCTCATGGCGCTATCCGTCCGCGCCCGCTGGACGGTCCTCGCATTGTTCCTCGTCATCGCCGGCCTCGGCGTATGGCAGCTTTCGAAGCTGCCGATCGACGCGGTGCCCGACATCACCACCAAACAGGTTCAGATCAACACGATTGATCCTCGGCTGTCGCCGGTCGAGATTGAAAAGCTCGTCACCTATCCGGTCGAAATCGCGCTTGCAGGCATTCCCGGGCTTGAAACCACGCGCTCGATCTCGCGCAACGGCTTCAGCCAGGTCAGTGCGATCTTCACCGACAGCACCGACCTCTACTTCGCACGCCAACAGGTCGGTGAGCGGCTGCGCCAAGCAACCGAGAACCTGCCGGAAGGCGTGCAGCCACAGGTTGGACCGGTGTCGACCGGCCTCGGCGAGATCGTCATGTATACGGTTGGCTATGCCAATCCCGACGGCAAGGGGGCGAAGAAGGTCGCCGGCCAACCCGGCTGGCAGCCTGACGGCAGCTATTTGACGCCGGAGGGCGAGCGGCTGACCGATGCGATTGCCAAGGCAAGCTACCTGCGCACTGTCCAAGACTGGATTATCGGCCCTCAGCTTAGGTCAGTGAAGGGTATTGCCGGGGTCGACTCGATCGGCGGCTATGCCAAGACCTTCGTGGTCGAACCAGATCCGACGAAGCTCGCCGCGTTCGGCGTTTCGTACAGCGAGCTTGGCCAGGCGCTCGAAAACGCCAATCTTGCGGTCGGCGCCAACTATTACAACCGCGGTGGTGAAGCGTACCTCGTGCGCGTCGACTCCCGCGTTCGTACCGTTGACGAAATCCGCAACGCCGTCGCCGCAACACGGGGCGGGACGCCGATCACGATCGGCCAGATCGCCAACGTTCGCGTTGGCGGCGACCTGCGGACGGGTGCCGGCAGCATGAACGGCCGGGAGGCGGTCATCGGCACAGTGCTGATGCTGATCGGTCAGAACAGCCGGGTCGTGGCGGAAGCGGCGACTGCCAAGCTCGATCAGGTAGCAAAGACGCTGCCGCCTGGCGTCGAGGTAAAGGTGGTGCTGAACCGCGCCGCTTTGGTCGGGGCCACGGTGGCCACGGTCCAGCGCAACCTTACTGAAGGCGCAATCTTGGTCGCGGCGTCGCTGTTCCTGCTGCTCGGCAACTGGCGCGCCGCGGTGATCGCGACGTTGGTGATTCCGTTCTCATTCCTGATGATGGCCATGGGAATGAATGCGTTCAATGTCCCCGGAAACTTGATGAGCCTGGGCGCGCTCGACTTCGGGCTGATCGTCGATGGCGCGGTGATCATCATCGAAAACTGTCTCGCCAGATTGGCGCATCGACAGGAACATGAAGGGCGACTGCTGTCGCTCCGGGAGCGGCTTGAGGAGACGATGCGCGCCGCACAGGAAATGATCAGGCCGACCGTATATGGTCAGGCGATCATCCTGCTCGCCTTTGCTCCGCTGCTGACGTTTACGGGGACCGAAGGCAAGACGTTCTCCCCGATGGCGATCACCATCATGCTCGCGCTGGTGGCGGCGTTCATCCTTGCAATCACCTTGGTACCGGCGCTGGTCGCGATCATGATCCGGGGCAAGGTCGCGGAAAAGGACGTGTGGCTGATCCGCAAGTCCAAGGACCGCTACCTACCGTTGCTCGACAAGGCGATCGCGCGCCCGTGGCCGTTCATCCTCGGTGGGCTGGCCTTCTTCCTGGCGGCGATTCCCGCCTTTGGGCTGCTGGGCTCGGAGTTCATTCCCCAGCTCGACGAGAAGAATCTCGCCTTCGCATCGACGCGCGTGCCCTCGGTCAGCCTCGATCAATCGCTGGCGATGGAACGCAAGGTCGAGGAGGCGGTGATGAAGGTTCCGGAAGTCGCCTTGATGTTTTCCAAGACCGGTACGGCGGAAGTCGCAAGCGATCCGATGCCGCCGAACGTCTCCGACGGGTTCGTGATCCTTAAGGAGAAGGAGGAGTGGGCCGAGGGAACGACCAAAGCCGACGTGGTCGCCAAGATTGAGAAGGCGACCGGCGGGCTGCTCGGGAATCTCTATGAGGTCAGTCAGCCAATCCAGCTCCGTTTCAATGAGCTGATCGCCGGTGTCCGGGGCGATGTCGCGATCAAACTCTACGGCGATGATCTCGACAAGATGGCGCTGACCGCAAACGAGATGGTGCGGGTGCTCCAGACGATACCCGGCGCAGCCAGCGTCAAGGCCGAACAGGTCGGTGGCGCGCCGGCGCTTGACGTGAGACTCGATCGCGCGGCAATCGCCCGTCTGGGCCTCACCGTCCGAGACGTTGCGGACACCGTAGCTGCAGGGCTCGGTGGCCGTGAGTCGGGGCTTGTATACGAGGGCGATCGACGTTTCGATGTCACCGTGCGCGTGCCAGAGGCGACACGAGCCAACCTCGACGACATTCGGGTGCTTCCCGTTCTGCTGCCTGAAGTGGAGGGTCGGCCGCGTGGCCAGGTGCCGCTCGCGCAAGTCGCACAAATCCGGCTGACTGAGGGGCTGAACCAGATCAGCCGGGAGAACGGTAAGCGCCGCGTCGTCGTCCAGGTGAACCTCGGCGGTCGCGACGCCGGTTCGTTCGTCCAGGAAGCGCAGGCCAAGATCGCACAGGTCAAGCTGCCCGCGGGTTATTACCTTGAATGGGGTGGTCAGTTCGAGAATCTCGCAGCGGCATCCAAGCGGCTGTCGATTGTCGTTCCACTCTGCTTCCTGGCGATCTTCGGGCTGCTCTACATGGCGCTTGGCGGGTTCGGCAGGGCCGCGTCGGTATTCCTGGCGGTCCCGCTGGGGCTTGCCGGCGGCGTGTTTACGCTGGCGCTGACAGGCATCAACTTCTCGGTGTCGGCGGCGGTGGGGTTCATCTGCCTCGCCGGCGTCGCGGTCCTGAACGGCCTCGTGGTGATGTCCGCGATCCGCGAACGGAGCGAAAATGGGGAGCCGATAGCGGAGGCGATCCGGCACGGCATGGCCGAGAAGATGCGGGCCGTTATTATGACCGGCTTCGTGCCCGCGATCGGCTTCGTGCCGATGGCGCTTGCCCACGGCACCGGTGCCGAAGTGCAAAAGCCACTCGCAACGACGGTCATCGGTGGTCTTATCGCCGCCACCATCCTGACGCTGCTGGTGCTGCCGGCCATCGCCAAGGTCGTGCTGGGTGCCGGTGAGCGCCGGGCAGCACGGCGCTCAAACAAACAACCGGCCCCACCCGGTTCACCAGTGACGGAGTGATAAGCATGCAGACGAAACTGCTCCGCATCTACACCGACGAGTCTGCCTATTTCGGCGATCGCAAGGTGTTCCAGGAGATTGCAGCGAGGGCAAAAGACGCCCGGCTTGCTGGCGTAACGATCTTGGAAGCGCTGATCGGGTTCGGCCAGTCGGTGCACATGCACCAGCGGCACGTTCTTGAGAGCGACCGCGCCGTCGTGATCGAAATCGTCGAGGACGAGGCTCGCGTCCGCGCCTTCGCGGCGCAGTTGGCAGACATCACCGGCATTGGCTTGATTACGGTGGAAGCCATCGAGGTAATTGGCGGCGCCTCATCGCTTTATCCTGAATCCAGCTCTGTCGCGTAGGAGGGCAGCTTGTTCGAGGTCGACAGTTCTCTGGCTCTCCCGGTGCCGGTCGGTCGCGTCTGGCGCGTGCTGTCCGATTTCAATCATTACCGGGACTGGCATCCGTTTGTCACACTCAAGGGTGAAGCGACGCTGGGGTCAGTTCTGGAATTGGAGCACAAGACCCGCATCCGATCGTTGCCGCCGATCGCCGCGCAAGCGAAGGTAACGCGGTTTGAGCCGAACGCCAGCATAGCCTGGAAGATCGGCTTGGGAGGCTTGGTTGGTGTTGAAGAAGGGTTTGAGCTCCAGAAGACCGAGCATGGCACCGAAGTGAAGCACCGTATGCGCTGCAGCGGTATCGTAGCACTGCTCGGCATCGGACCAGTGCAACGTCGAATGGATCGAGCGTTAGCCCTTACCAACCGATCTTTGTCCAACTTTCTCGCACGCGGCACGACGATCACTCGCGCCGCCCCGATGCGGGGCTCCGCCCCAACGCGGAAGCGGTCGGACACACGGGGGCGTCGATGAAAATTTTTGCAAACTCTGCGGCTGCATCTGCCCTTCTTCTCACGGTCGCGATTCCGGCAAAAGCGGATACGCTGCGAGAAGCGCTCGTGGCCGCCTATCAGACCAATCCTAGCCTGACGGGCGCCCGAGCCGGACTCCGGGCGACCGACGAAGGGGTTCCGATCGCCAAGGCGGCCGCCCGCCCGGCGCTGTCGGCGACCGCAGATTATCAAGAATTCGTCGTGCGCTCGGCTAATAGCTTCTCCGCTCCTTTGAGGGCGACGAATGCCTCGGCCAATCTGTCAGTGCCTCTGTTCCAAGGAGGTCGGGTCAAGAACGGAATCCGGGCAGCCGACGCCCGCGTCAACTCCGGTCGTGCGAACCTCCGTGCGACCGAGGCGGATCTCTTCACGGCGATCGTTTCGGTGTACATGGACGTCCTCCGCGACAGCGCCATCGCCGAGCTTAACGCCCAGAATATCCGGGTGCTTGAGGTCAACCTGCAGGCGTCTCGGGACCGTTTCCAGATCGGTGACCTGACCCGAACCGACGTTGCCCAGTCCGAGGCGCGCCTCGAACTGGCGCGGGGGCAACTCGAGTTGGCGCGATCACAGCTGGTCACCAGTCTCGAGAATTATCTGCGCTTTGTTGGAATACCTGCCCACGAGCTGGAGCAGCCTTCGGAGCTCCCAGGCTTGCCGGCAACTGTCGACGCGGCGCTGGCGATCGCCTTGGGCAACAATCCGCTTCTGATCGCTGCAAAGGCGGACTCTGCGGCGGCACGTTACGATATCAGGGTCGCAGAGGCGGCCCGACTGCCACGCCTCTCCGCCGTGGCCTCAAGCAACTATAACAATTATCTGGGTTCCCTGATCAGCACGATCCCCGGCCGCACCTTCCTGCAAGCGCAGCGAACCGCGACCGTCGGGCTGTCTGCAACCATCCCTCTCTACCAGGGTGGTCTGCCGGGAGCACAGGTCCGGCGCGCCCAAGCGCTTTCCAGCCAGTCATTGGAACAGGTGGTGTTCGTGGAACGGCGTGTCGTTGCGGAAACGCGCGCGGCCTTCACGCGCCATCTCGCGACGGAAGCGGTGATCCGCTCCTCGCGCGCAGCCGTTTCCGCCAACGAGCTCGCGCTCGAGGGCGTACGCGCAGAGAACAGCGTCGGAACGCGCAATGTGCTGGATGTGCTCAACGCGCAGCAGGAATTGCTGAACAGTCGCGTTCAGCTCGTGACGGCCCAGCGCGATGCCTATGTCGCCAGTTTCACGCTGCTCGCCGCCATGGGACGCGCCGAAGCGGGCGATCTCGGCTTGTTTGGCGGTGCCTTGTTCCAGCCCCGACTAGGCTATCGAGCCCCCGCGGATGGCCGGTCTCAGATCCGGGCACCAGGTGAGGCACCTGGTTTGGAGATAGCCGAGCAAGAGGTCTCGGCCGAGCCTGCCATTTTTCCGGTCGTTGTCGCTACCAAGCCTGACCCGGTCCGAGGCGGCTCGCGATGATCCGGCGAATGGCGCGCAGCAATCGGACCCCCATTGCGCACGTCCGCGAGCTCCTTCTGGAGCGGCGGCTCGACTGTTTTAGGCGCCTGATCATCATCCCTGCAGGCTCGGTAGCTGTGCTCGCCTTGACGCGCCTGGTTCCATCGGTCCCACCTGATTGCTTCTCCTGGGTTCTGGATACGGCGGTCGCCGCAGCGCTCGAGCTGATTGGTTCCTATTATATTGCCGGCCTGGGCGTGGCTTACGCGACCTGGTTCCTGCACGGTCCATTCGAGCGGCGAATTATGCTGCGACTTAGTCTTGTAGGGTTCGCGGGATCGGCTGGCTCGATCTCGGTTGCGGTTGCTCTCCTGCAGCAACGATGCGTCTTATGAAGGCTGTCTCTCAATTGACCAAGGGATCCGTCCCCCACCAAATCGTCCGGCTCCGTGGGCGGCAAGGATCAGCACCGCCGCGACCACTGGAGATAACATCGATTCACGCCGCGCGACGGTCGACCAGCGCTGGAAGCACGCGGCTGGAGCAGAACCGATGATTTCCTCAGGTGATATGGTCCTGCGCCTCGGTTGCGCTACGCTTGTCGGCCTGGCCATCGGGCTTGATCGAGAGATGCGCGGGGTTCCAGCGGGGCTACGAACCCATGCGCTTGTCGGTCTTAGTGCTGCCGCGATCACGCTCTCCGCGCTGCTGCTCCATGACACCCTCGACGCCGATGGGCGGACGCGATCGGACCCGTTGCGCGTTATTCAGGGCCTTGCGCAGGCGATTGGGTTCATCGCTGCCGGGCTAATCTTTGTCGCTCGCGATCAGGTGAAGAATGTCACCTCGGCCGCGGGTGTCTGGCTCACCGCAACGCTTGGGATCGCGGCGGGCGCCGGTCAATATTTTCTCTTGGGAGTGACAACGGCCTTGGGCCTGTTCGTCCTCGTCTTTGTTCGCCTGAGCGAGCGTTACCTGCCGCGCCCGAGTGACGCGGACTTCGACTGACCGCTGGAGCCACATCATGCACGATCATACCCAGGGCCACAGTCACGACCACACTGCGGGCGCCAATGCGACCATGCTGAAGTGGGCTCTAGGGCTGACCTCGACTTACCTCGTCGCCGAGGTAATCGGCGGCTTTTACTTCAACAGCCTGGCGCTCCTTTCGGACGCTGCTCACATGCTCACCGATGTTGCAGCCTTGGTGATCGCGTTATTGGCGATTCGCTTCGGCCAAAAGTCGGCTGATGACCGCCGCACATTCGGCTACCGTAGGTTCGAGATCCTGGCGGCGGCATTCAACGCCGTTCTTCTCTTCGCCATCGCGATCTACGTGCTCGTCGAAGCCATCAAGCGCTTCTCCAGCCCGGAGCCAGTTCAATCGACCGGGATGATGATCGTCGCGGTGATCGGCCTCGTCGTCAACATCATCTCCATGCGACTGCTCACGGCGGGCAAGGATCAGAGCTTCAACGTCAAGGGAGCGTACCTTGAGGTATGGGCCGACATGATCGGCTCCATCGGCGTTATAGCCGGCGCCCTTGTGATCCGCTTCACCGGCTACACCTGGGTGGACGCGCTGGTCGCGGTCGGCATCGGTCTCTGGGTGCTGCCGCGGACATGGATCCTGCTACGCGACACGACCAACGTGCTGCTTGAAGGTGTGCCAAGAGGCCTCGAGCTAAAAGAGGTTCGGGCGGCGATTGCAGGCGTTCCGGGGGTCGCCGGGGTTCATGACCTGCACGTCTGGTCGATGAGCAATGATGACATTTCGTGCACAGTGCACGTGGCGGTGGTCGCCGGAACTGAGGCGAATGTGGTGCGGCAGGCCGTCGCCTCGCTGCTCGACGAGCGATTCGAGATCGAACACACGACGATTCAGACCGAAGCTCCAGGCGAGATGTCCGGGGAGACCCGCCATGGTCACGACTGACATTTCGGCGGAAAGGTCACGAGATCGCATATTCTTCCAGTCGCGTGGCCTTGCCTCCTGTTCATTCTTCTTTCGTTCAATAGTCCCCGCAGGCGGCTCTAAACCCCGGCGATCTGTCCCCGATCGCCCGCTTGTGAGAAGGACTGCGCCGTGGACGACGCCCGACCCCGGGGCGCGTTCACGGCAGACATTCGTCAGTAAGCGGATCTGCAACTCGAAGGCAGGTTCTAACCGTCGGCTCCCGCGCAGCGCGCGTACGCACAGTTTACCATTCCTCCTGCTGCTCGCAATCGTAGCGGCGCTGTCTGGCTGCTCGAAAGAGGGTGGTAACGCCGGGGGGACGGCCAACGGACAGGGCTCGGCGCGTGCAAACGCGACCGACGAGCAACGCTATAGCTGCAACGACGGCTCGAAATGGCATGTGGACTCACTCGCCGATGGCCTGACAATCACGCTTACGAGCATGCCGAACGGCAAGCAGGAGCGACTGGACGCGCCGGCACAAGGACTGACATTTGTCGGCGATGGGATTTCCGCCACCTTCTCTCAGAACGGTATGACCATCGAACGCAGCGAAGGTCCATCCGTCGCGTGTCAGCGAAACTGAGGCCCGCGCCATGACAGTTCTGCTTTATACCATCATTCCCGTACTGGCAGTGATCCTGGGGTCAATCTCGGCCAGCTTGCGACGACCAAGTGCCAGTTTCGTGAGCGCTATGCAGCACCTGGCCGCCGGCGTGGTTTTCGCTGCGGCCGCGACCGAAATTCTGCCACAAGTCATGCACCAGGCCTCTCCCGCCGCGACATTGATCGGAGGCTCATTGGGCGTTGGCACGATGCTGGCGCTCAAGGCCATCGAAGCGCGGTTCAAAGGGCCAGTCGCCCTGCTCGCTGCGATCGGCCTAGATATCCTGATCGATGGCCTTGTCCTCGGGCTTGCGTTCGTCGCCGGCGCCAAGGCAGGCCTGCTGCTTACGATCGCGCTCACCCTGGAGGTGCTCTTCCTCGGCTTGACGCTGACAGCGGAGCTCGGTGAAACGCTCAAGTCCCGGCTGAAGGTTGTGGTGACGGTCAGCACTTTGGCGATATTGCTCCCGATCGGGGCGCTGATCGCAACACCCGTAGCGACCTTCCCACCCGTTATAGTCTCAGGCTTCCTCAGCTTCGGGTTGATGGCGCTTCTTTACCTCGTCACGGAAGAGCTGCTCGCCGAAGCGCATGAAAAGCCGGACACGCCGCTCATCAGCGCCATGTTCTTCGTCGGATTTCTGATCCTTCTGTTGCTCGAGGAGGTGATGGGATGACCTCCCCTTCCAGTCTAGATGAGCGTCGGACCTTGTGGATCGTCCTGCTGCTCAACGCAGCCATCGGCGCCGGTTTTTTCGCAACCGGCCTGATTGCCGATTCCAGCGCCCTGATCGCCAACGGTGTGGACAATCTTTCCGATACGGCGGTGTACTCACTCAGTCTGGTCGCGCTCAGTCATGGGCCGACGTGGAAGACCCGAGCCGCGATGGCGTCGGGCATCATGCTCCTCATTTTCGCCGCCGGCATCCTGCTCGATGTCGGTCGCCGGTTCATTCAGGGCAGTGAGCCGATCGGGCCCACGATGATGGTCATGTCGGCGGTCGCCGGCATCGTGAATTATGTCTGCCTGCGGCTCCTGCAACGACTGAAGAACCCCGACGTCAATCTTCGTGCCGCGACCACATTCAGCTTCAACGACTTCATTTCGAACGGCGGCATCCTCGTGGCCGGGGCGCTGGTGCTGTGGCTCGGCAAGAACTGGCCCGACCTCGTGGTTGGCCTCGCGACAGCGCTGATCGCGATCAAGGGAGGCATCGAAATCTTGCGTGACGCGAGGGCGGAAACCGGGACCAAGGAGAAGAGTGCATGACCACCAACAAGCTGCGGCTCGACATACCGTTGATCCTGCCCGAGATAGCCGGCGCTGCCGACGCGTGCGTGACGCGCCTACTCGGTGACATTCGCGAGAGGGAAGGAGTGGACTCCGCCCATCTCCGCGAGCAATCGAATGGCCCGCCGCAGCTCTGCATCCACTACGATCCAGCCATTCTACCGCTTCTCCGTATTCGACGGCTCGTCGAAAGTCGGGGCGCCGCGATCACAAAGCGCTTTGGACACGTCGTGTGGCAGGTCAACGGCATACCTCATGAGCGTCGCGCTCGCACCGTGGGCGAGCGGCTACGGTGTTGCACGGGGGTTCTCGAAGCAGAGGCCACGCCGGCGGGAACAGTTCGCATCGAGTACGATCGTGACGCAACCAGCGAGGCCGCGCTCCAGCGCATTCTGTCGCAGCTAGGCGTCTACCTGAAGCCGAGGTCGTCGAGGATACCAGAAGGTACCAGCGGCAGCGTGGAGCCGAACGCGGATGATCACGATCATAGCAGCGCCGCTGGGCAGAACGGCCGCGCTCATGCCGACCATAAGGAAGGGCACGAGCACGACGACGGGCACGATCACGATCACGGTCACGCCCACGGTGGAGTCTTCGGCGCGAATAGCGAACTGATCTTCGCACTTATCTGCGGCGCTCTGCTGGGGATTGGCTTTGCGATCCAGAAGCTTGCTTCGCTGCCAGCTTGGCTGCCCCTCGCCTTTTATATCGCCGCCTACTTCTTTGGTGGCTTCTATACCTTGCGCGAGGCGATCGATAATCTGAAGCTACGCCGCTTCGAGATCGACACGCTGATGCTGGTCGCTGCTGCGGGCGCGGCAGCTCTGGGCGCGTGGGCGGAAGGCGCCTTGCTGCTCTTCCTGTTCAGCATCGGCCATGCTCTTGAACATTTTGCGATGGGGCGCGCCAAACGCGCAATCGAGGCCCTTGCGAAACTCGCACCCCAGACCGCGTTCGTGCGCCGCGACAATCAGGTGCGCGAGATCCCAGTCGAGGAACTTGCCGTCGGTGACACCGTCGTCGTCAAGCCGGACGAGCGCCTCGCGGCAGATGGCTTTGTCATCAAAGGCACGAGCAGCATCAACCAGGCGCCAGTTACCGGCGAGAGCATACCGGTAGATAAGCGGCCAGTCGTCGATCACCCTGCGGCCAGCGCCAATCCGGACCAGCTCGAAGCAGCGTATCGGGTGTTCGCCGGCACTATCAACGGAAGCGGCGCGATCGAGATCGAGGTAACCCGCCGCTCCAACGAGAGCGCGCTCGCCAAGGTCGTGAAGATGGTCAGCGAGGCGGAGGCGCAAAAGTCGCCGACGCAGCGCTTTACGGATCGTTTCGAGCGCTTTTTCGTGCCGGCCGTGCTGGGCTTGGCCACCCTATTGCTGTTCGCATGGGTCGTCATCGACGAGCCGTTCCGAGACAGCTTCTACCGCTCCATGGCTGTTCTTGTCGCCGCGAGCCCCTGCGCCTTGGCGATCGCAACGCCGAGTGCGGTATTGTCGGGCGTAGCTCGCGCCGCGCGAGGCGGCGTCCTGGTCAAGGGTGGCGGCCCTCTCGAGTATCTCGGATCGCTGGACGCGATCGCATTCGACAAGACGGGCACACTGACCGAAGGTCGCCCGCGGATCACAGACGTCCTGCCTGCTTCGGGAAGCACCGAAACCGAGCTCTTGGCGCTCGCGGTGGCCGTCGAGAGCCTGAGCGATCACCCGCTGGCTCGGGCAATCGCGCGAGATGGCCGCGACCGCATCGGCGAAGCCGCGCTTCCGGTCGCGACCGACGTCGAAAGCCTGACCGGACGTGGCGTCACGGCGCAGGTTGATGGGCAGCGGATTCTCATTGGCAAAGCGGAGATGTTCGGCATCGACGGGGTCGAACCGCTCTCGATACCGATGGAAGAGGCCATCGCTGGGCTGCGGGAGCGTGGCCGCACGACGATGGTCGTCAGGCGTGGCGATCGCGACATGGGCGCGATCGGCCTGATGGATACCCCGCGCGATGCCGCCAAGGCAACTCTGGCCAAGCTGCGTGACCTCGGGATCAAGCGGATGATCCTCATCTCCGGCGATCACCAAAAAGTTGCCGAAGCCATCGCAAAGGAAGTCGGCATCGACGAGGCGTGGGGCGATCTCATGCCTGATGACAAGGTGGAGGCGATCCGCAAGCTGCGAGCGCAGGCCAAGGTGGCCATGGTCGGCGACGGCGTCAACGACGCCCCTGCGATGGCCAACGCGACGGTAGGCATCGCGATGGGCGCTGCTGGGTCCGACGTCGCGCTGGAGACTGCAGATGTGGCGCTGATGGCAGACGACCTTGCGCATCTTCCGTTCGCGGTAGGCCTGAGCCGCAGAACCCGATCAATTATCAGGCAGAACGTTTTCGTGAGCCTGGGCGTGGTTGCGGTGCTGGTGCCCGCGACAATCTTCGGCCTCGGCATCGGTCCCGCGGTCGCAATGCATGAGGGTTCCACCCTGCTGGTGGTGTTCAATGCGCTGCGGTTGTTGGGCTACCGGGACCCAGACAGGCCGGCTGACTCGAGACCAGTTAACGAGCGAGCGACCGCGTGAAGACGGCGACTTATCAATTCGCGCTCGCGCCCGCGCCGCAGACCGGGCTGCTACGTGACTGATAGCTCGCCTGAAAACGCAGCGGCAGACGACAACCTCGGGGTTCCGCCTAGTGCGGTAGTCGAGCCAAGCAAGCCGCGCATCCTGCGGGTTCTTGGGCCCGGTTTGATCACGGGCGCTTCGGACGACGACCCGAGCGGGATTGCGACGTACAGTCAGGCAGGCGCCGCGTTCGGCTATGCGCTGCTTTGGTCGATGCTGTTCACCTACCCACTGATGGCGGCAGTGCAGATCATCAGCGCTCGGATCGGTCGCACGACGGGCCGAGGCATCGCCGGCAACCTGCGCCACCATTATCCCAACTGGTTGCTTCAGGTTCTCGTAGGATTGCTCGTGGTGGCAAACACGATCAACATCGGCGCGGATCTTGGCGCCATGGCGGACGCCACACGGCTGTTGATCAGTGGCGATCAGCTCGTCTGGGTCGCAGTCTTCGCCGGGATCTGCGTCGCGATGCAGGTCCTCCTCAAATATCAACGCTACGTCAGCATTCTTAAATGGCTCGCGGTCGCACTGCTGGCCTACGTCGCGACGCTGTTCTTCGTTCAGGTGTCGTGGGCCGAAGTCGCCAAGCGCCTGGTAAACCCGTCTCTAACCTGGTCCACGACTTACCTCACCGCGCTCGTCGCGATCTTCGGCACGACGATCAGCCCGTACCTGTTCTTCTGGCAGGCCAGTCAAGAGGTCGAAGACATGCGCGAGAGCCCCCGGCGCCAGCCGCTAACGCGGGCTCCCGAGCAGGGCGCCGCGGCGATCGGTCGGATCGAGGTCGACACGATGGTCGGCATGGCATTTTCCAATCTGGTCGCGCTCGCCATCATGATTGCGGCTGCAGCCGCCTTTGCCAAATCCGGCCCCATCACCATCGAGTCATCGGCGCAGGCGGCTGCGGCGCTCCGGCCAATCGCCGGGCCTTTTGCGTTCGGCCTCTTCGCCGTGGGCATCGTGGGGACCGGCCTGCTCGCGGTACCTGTGCTCGCAGGCTCTGCTGCTTATGCCGTCGGCGAGGCGCGGCGATGGCCGACCGGCCTGAACCGGCGGCCGCTTGAGGCACGTGCGTTCTACGCGACGATTATTGCGGCCACCCTGGTGGGGATGGCGATCAACTTCGCACCCGTAAACCCGATGCAGGCACTCTTCTGGAGCGCCGTGATCAACGGCATTGTCTCCGTTCCGGTGATGACGGCGATGATGCTGATGGCGCGCCGACGCGACATCATGGGCGACTGGACGATCGGCGGTTGGTTACAACTACTCGGCTGGCTCGCAAGCGCTACGCTTGCGATCTCGGTCATTGCTTCCCTCATTCTCGCCGTGGCGTCATGAGATCCGCGGCCATCCTCGCTTTTGCCATGCCGGAGTGCCGGTCCATCGGGGTAATGAAGCTTGGCCGCACGTTCGTTGGGCGTACAAGATGCGGTCGCGGGCAAGATGTTCCATCGCTTACGCACTTTAGCGATCAGCGGTACGGCCAGACGGGGCGTCCGATGTGCACCGGCAGTCATGCCGCGTAGTCGGCCGCCACGACGTCGGGCATCCGACAAGGAGGTTGAGCAGGCCCGTGTCGATGCGATCCGAACGGCAGCCCGTCGGAAGTTCCAACGCCGAACGGTGCACCTATTTTTGCTGAGCTCAGCCGGCCTACCGCTCGCGCTTCTCGCAATGCGCAGCGTGACTCGTCACAGCCACATCAGTTTTTGTACAAGCCGTCATTTGGCGCCGGCAGTCGCGGCCGTCTTCCTGCTTCTCTCAGCATATCTGTTCGTGGCGCTCGCGAGCCTGGCGATCGACGCCCGACGTGCACAATTGGGGAATGTTTGGGAGGACGCAGTCGCATTGGCGGCTGTCCTCGTCTTCGGAATATGCACCCACGCTTGGCTCGGCACGAACATGCTGAAGACATGGTGTCTGGCGTGACCACGTCAGAGAGCTCCCGCCAACATCCGTCACCAGCACCCTCAGCTGCGCGCCATTTATATAGAGGTTCTCATGCTTGATTTTCGTGAAGAAGGTAAATTGTTGCACCTGTACGTCGATGGACTCCTCACAACGCGGGACTACATCGACTTCGTTCCCGTCTTTGAGCGCTTTGAGGACCTGGGATCGCCTCCGTTTGCAATGCTGGTTGAGCTCGGACCTAGTTTCACCGGCTGGAATTTGGGACCGCTTTTGGGCGATGGCCGGCCTGACGTCGCGCACCGCAATACCTTCGACCGGATTGCAGTCGTCGGTGATGCCAAGTGGAACCAATGGCTCACTGCTTCCTCAGGGCTCGTATTCGCCGCGGAAAACCGGTTCTTCGAGCGGCATAAGAAGGCCGAAGCGGAAAACTGGGCGCGGGGAGGGATCGCGGGCGATGCTACGCGTTCATAGCTCAACACGACATCCTGCGCAGCCGCCGCCGGGAGCGAGTTTGTGCCGGCGTGAGCGCCTTTTCCGGTGGGCTGAGCTGCTTGAGCGGGAGCCTACCCGTCAATTCGATCTGTTGGCCGTGCGCGACCGGATCCATGCCGGCGAGAATAGCTTACCCTCCCCGGCCGGCTCGCCGCTCGACATCGCATTTCGCGATCCCATCCTCAGGATCGAAGGTCTCCGAGGCTCTTCTGCTGCGGAGGCGCTGTCATTCTTCCAGCTGTCTCCGGCTGAATACAGCCGCATCCTGGGATGGCGACGCCGGTCCCACGAGCAGAGCGGACGCTATGTCGCCTGGCGGATCAGGAACGTTGCGGACCCGTCCGCGGAGAACCGCCTGTTCTTCTTGGGCCTGATGGCCGCCCTGCTCCTGGCCGTTATCATCTTGCTCGCAAGCGGCATGTTGGCCGCGCGGAGATAATGATGGCTGATCGTGAAATCTGTTTCGCTAGGACGATCTGGAAGCGCACAAGGTCGACGCGGGGGCAAGCGTCCGGGTTGATGAACCCCGCGCCCAGAACCGTCGCGGCGGATGATGAACACCACCGCGCACGCGCCTGTTCTCTGCGCCCGTCAAGCTGCCGCCTACGTTCGAAAGCCGCGCTCGTTCCGGCGACCGATAGCGCATGCCCGACATCGCCGAAGGCGGCGATGGGCGCGGGCGACAACGCACCTGATCGGCTTTTCGCTGTCGAGCGCCGAGCGTGCGCTCTGCCGCCCGGCCGGACGTGTCATTGTAACGGGCGCGCCGAAGTGACCCGTCGGCCCGCGGCTTGGGAGTTTGGCCGTGGCCGCTACCAGCTTCGGCCCGGCGTCAGGCGACGACAGACCGTGCGCCACTCTACAACCTCGAACCTTCTTGAATAAGGAACGACAAGATGTCCTACCACCGTACATGTCTGATCGCGACGCTCGCCGCGCCGGTCCTTCTAGGCGGCTGTGCCACTTATCGAGCAGCACCCCTCTCCTACTCCTATTACGCCGTCCCTTGCGAAACGCCCGGTGCGGTCCGGGCGGTGCCGATCGCGCCGCCAGATGCCCAAGTCGGTGCACCGGCCGCCGCTCCTCCGGCAGCCCTGCCGCCTACGCGAGCTGCTCCGCAGACACCGGATGGGGTTCCCCAGGCTTCGGCGACCGAGTGCCTGATTGCGGTTGCCGACCGTGGAGGCGGTTGGCGGGGCCCCGGTTCCTACGGTGGCGGCTACCCCCGCCGCTACTATGGGTCGCCCTTCTATGGATCGCTAGGGATCGGCATCGGCATCGGAGGGCATCATTATGGCGGGGGTCATCGCGGAGGTGGCCATTTCGGGGGCGGTCACCGCGGAGGCGGCCACCATTGATCTTTCCGGCGGAGATGAACCGCTTTTGACCGACAAATAGCCGAGAGGAAGCGAAAAGTGGCGCAATCGATCCAGCAGCTTGTCGATCAACTCGGCTATTTCGGCATCGCCGTGCTGATGTTCGTCGAGACCGTATTTCCTCCACTGCCATCCGAGGTCATAATGCCGCTCGCCGGGCTGCGCGCCGCCCGTGGGGCGCTGTCGCTACCCGGCGTGATTGCCGCCGGGGCTGCCGGCGCCATGACCGGCAATCTCTGCTGGTATGCGGTTGCCCGCATGCTCGACATCGACCGGCTACACGGGTTGATTGATCGGCACGGCCGATGGTTGACGCTGGGGTGGGAAGAGGTCGAACGCGCGAAAAGTTGGTTCGGTCGTCATGGCGCGCTGTTCGTCTGCGTCGGCCGCATCCTTCCAACCGTGCGATCGGTCGTGTCCATCCCGGCCGGGCTTCTGCGGATGCCCTTGGGACCGTTCCTGTTCTGGTCGACGGTCGGCACGGCCGCCTGGACGGCGATCCTCGCCGCCGCCGGCTTTCTGCTCGGACAGCGCTATGGGGCGGTCGATCGTTTGATGGGCCCTCTCTCGACAGGAATCATCGTCGTTCTCGTGCTCTGGTACGCGTGGCGGGTGGCGACCTGGAGGCCTCGCCATGGACGCTGAGCCGTCCAAGCCCATTAGCGCCGCAACCCTCCAGCGCGCCTTCTGGCAGACCGCCGAGGCGACACGCTCGACCTTCATTGTCGACGCGGACGAGTATTTCAGGGCGGCTAGATCGGCAATGCTCCAGGCCAAGCGGCGCATCCTGCTTATCGGCTGGGACTTCGATGCCCGCATCCACTTTGCTGGAGACGGTCAGGATGGGGGTCCGCCAACGGTCGGGGCGTTCATCAGTTGGCTGGTCAAGCAAAGTCCTCTGCTCGAAATCAACATCCTTCGGTGGGATACCGGTGCGCTGACGACGCTCTTCCACGGCCGTACCCTGCTCACGCTCCTGCGCTGGATGCGCGATCCGCAGATCCATCTGAAGCTCGACGGCCATCACCCAGTCGCCGCCTCGCATCACCAGAAGGTGGTGGTGATCGACGACTGCGTGGCGTTCTGCGGCGGCATCGACATGACACGCGAGCGATGGGACACTCGGGCACACCGGGATAGCGAGCCTCGCCGCGTCACGCCCGCCGGCCGACCGCATGGGCCTTGGCACGACGCCGCGATGGCGCTCGAGGGGCCAATCGCCCGCGCCCTTGGCGACGCCTGCCGGGATCGGTGGCGCGCCGCGGGTGGGCGGCCGCTCGATCCGGTGACGGGTGGACGCGATTGCTGGCCTGCCGGTCTTTCGGCCGACTTCGTCAATGTGCCGGTCGGTATCTCACGGACGCTGCCGCAGATGGACGATCAGGAGCCCGTGCATGAGATCGAGGCGCTTTATGTCACGCTCATCGCCCGCGCCCGACGTCTCATCTATGCAGAAAGCCAATATTTCGCCTCTCGACGCGTCGCCGAGGCGATCGCGCGGCGTCTCGACGAGCCGGACGGTCCGGAGATCGTGATCGTCAACCCGACCACCGCGAACGGCTGGCTAGAGCCGATCGCGATGGACACGGCGCGGGCGCGCCTCGTTTCCGAACTGCGCAAGCGCGACGTGCATGGGCGTTTTCGCCTATACCACCCGTTTACCGCCGAAGGCGTGCCGATCTACGTCCATGCAAAGGTCACGGTCATCGACGATGAGGTGCTGCGGGTGGGATCGTCGAACTTCAACAACCGCTCGCTGCGCCTCGATACCGAGTGCGACGTGACGATCGACGCGGCTAGTGCGCCGGACGTGGGTGTCGAGCGGGTGATCGCGGACATTCGCGACGGGCTCCTGGCCGAGCATCTCGGGGCTACGCGCGAGTCGTTGACGAGGAAGATGGCCGAAACGGGCTCTTTGATCGCGAGCATCGCCGCCTTGCAGACACCGGGACGTTCGCTGCGCGACTATGAGCTTCCCGAGCTCACCGCGGCGGGAGAATGGCTGGCCGACTCCGAGCTGCTCGACCCGGAAGGACCGGACGCAATGTTCGAACCGCTCTCCCGACGGCGCGGGCTGCTCTTTCACCTGCGGCATCGGCATCGCGGGCGGTCGCGACCCCGCCGTGCTTGAGCGATTGCTTAGCCCGAGCGAGGCTTGGCGAGCGCGCCGGCTGCTGGGCTTGTGCGTTGACACGCCAAACATGCCTAACGGTTCGTTAATCTTAAAACCCCAGAACAAGCGGAGAGCGCTGGTGAATGCGGGAGACGGGCGATGAACGTGAACGGAGTGGCCGACGTATTGGCGTTGCGCAACGCCGTTCTTCAACGCAACGCCGCGCTTCGAGACGTTGCCTCCGCCCCTGCACCGAGTGCACTTCGCGGCCCGAACGGCGCCACGACGCCGCCGTCGAGCTTCGCCGCGACGATGCAAGATGCGCTCCAGAAGGTGAACGCGGTCCAGGAGCAGGAGGATGTCGCCACCGAAGCCTATGAACGCGGCGAGACAACCGACATCGCCACCGTGGCGTTGATGCAGCAGCGCGCCTCCGTCTCGTTCGAAGCGACCCTGCAGGTGCGCAATAAAGTCCTCTCCGCCTACAAGGACATCATGAGCATGGCCATTTGAGATCAGGACAACGCCCGCAGCACCGGCACTCGTCCTGGCTGCCCCTGCCGCTCTCCATTCGCTCGTAACGCGGGCCGCGCAGCTGATCTCAGCGACGATGACCGCGATGTTGCGCAAGCCGAGCATCGTCGTGCCGCTCGGGCTGTGCGAGGGGAGCTTGGGCGAGGTAAGGCGAAAGCTGCGGCATCTTGTATGCTGGACGTGGAGGCACGGTCGCAGGGTAGCCACCGTAGCCCCCGCCTTCATAGGCATGGCCGCCGTCCCAGCTGACGCCTCCGTGGCCCCCGCTCCAGCTGACACCGGCGCCATGTGTCTTGCGCTGCGCGGCGGCGGGCGACACGGCAAGCCCGACCGTCACCAATGCGCAAAATCCCACAGCCAAGTTCCTGATCACGTCGCTTCTCCTGCTGCGTTCTCGATATAATATCTAAAGCGCTGGACGAAATGGCCATCGGCCCGCTTTCAATGGCGGAACAGACCACCGAGGAAGCCGCCAGGCCGGTAGCCGCCATGATGTCCGCCACCGTGATGTCGGTCGCCATGATGACGATCGCCGTGATGGCCTTCGTCATGGCCGCCCCAGGGCGAAGGCGGCGCATAGCCCGGAGCGGGCGGGGTCGCCTGAGGGGGGTAGCTCGCGGCCGGTTTCGCAGCGGCCTCATAGGCCGCGTTTTTGTCGATGATCTTATCGAGTTCGCCGCGATCCAGCCAGATGCCCCGGCACTGCGGACAATAGTCAATCTCCACGCCCTGCCGATCGGCAAGCACGAGATCGACGCGGCACACGGGGCAGAGCATGCCCTGCGGCCGCGTCGTCGTAGGTGCCGTATTGTCAGTCATGATCGCCTCCTCACGTCCGAGATGTCGCAACCCGGGACCGTCGTCCCGGGCTGCGGTGGTCAGGCCTTAATAGCCATACCCGCGGTAATGTTCATTGCGCTCCCGCCGTTCGTGCCGGCGCTCACGGCGCTCACGGCGCTCCTCGCGTCGATCGTGGCGATTGTTGTAGCCGTAGCCGCCGCGATTGTATCCGCCGCCATAGCCGCTCCACGATTGCCGATAGCCATCGCCCCGATAAGAACCGCCATGCCCACCGCCGTGCCCGCGAGCCTGCTGGCCATAACCCCCGCCACCGCCATGGCTGCCATACCCGCCCCAGGATTGGGCAGTTGCGGCCGTTGGCGCTATGAAAGCAAGCGCGGCCGCGGCCAAGATCAAAGGACCCTTCATGATCGTCTCCAAGATGTGACCGAATGCCACATTGCTACGGATAAAGAGCCGCGATTGAACCTTCCGAAAACGGCGCTGACAGCCATCATTCATGGGTTCGTAGATAGCCAGCTGCCGTAAACTTGGCGAATTCCTGACTGAGACCGGAAAAGGTTCAAGTACAACTCAAGCGATCGACAATTTCTTGATTGTCATTTGAGATGGCGAAGGTCTTCCGCAGGGTCCGTTCAGCCCTCATTCAACGGCCTCAAGCGATCCGTCGGGATCGGCTGTTCGGTCGCGCCGGGCGGCGACGGGAGAGTAAGCTATGCGTACGATGTTTTTGATGGCTGCGGCTGCGCTCGCAGCTGCAATCCCTAGCACCGCGTCAGCGCAACACCATGGTGGGGGGGGCGGACATGGTGGCGGCTATGGCGGACACGGCGGATATGGCCGCGGGTATGGGCATGGCGGATCGATCGCCTTGGGCGGGTACGGCTACCGTCCCGCCGTTCCCTACTATGCGCCCTCCTACTACGACTACCCCGCTTACCCGGTTCGGTATTACCCGCGAGCGCGCTATTATGATCGGCATTATCGCCCGCGGCATCATCGCCGGCACTGGTGACCCTGATCGCGGTTGCTAGCCCATCACGTCTTTCAGGCGATCATTCCTGCCTGATGGTTGAACGGGCACTGCGGCGATATGCTGGTTCGCCTCCAGCGGACTGAACGGCTTGTCACGCTGACGCGAGGCGCTGGCGTGTTCTCTAAGCATTGCACTTCGGATAGATGCAAAGCTTATGAGGATCCTGACTTCGGAACACCGTACAGGAATGAACCGAGGCGTCATTTCCGCGTTCTCCGCCTTCGTCCTGTTTCTCGTTGGTTGCTCCGCGGAACAGCCCAAACAGGTGCCCAGCGAGCAGGAACTGCACGCGGCCGAGGTGGGCGGCAGAGGCGTGGCCGGCCGGCACCACTTTTTATGTGAGGACGGCACCACTCTCCTCGTCGACTTCAAGGCTGAGGGTCTCGGCTTGCAAATACGCGAAAGCGAAACTGCGAGACCAGAGACGCTGACCGCCCCTAGCCCCGGACGGCCATTCGTTGGCGAACATTCTTTTGCTGTGATCGGACGCGGCAAACTCGAGTATCGACGGGGTTCGGAACCCGTACTGACCTGCGCTCGCCAGACGCGCTGACATATCAGGCCCGATGGAAGGCGGGCGAGGAGCTATGCTCGCTTCCCGACCGCGCTTGCGGGAGCCTTACCCTGCCTCGCCCGTTACATCGCCAGAAGGAGAGTGAAATGACAGAAGAAAAACCAGGCCAGCATCACGATCATCCGGGCCATCAGCCCGGCGACCTGGACGAGCATGGCCACCGTGACAAGCAGGGGCAGAGCGAGGTGCCCGGTCAACACCACGATCACCCCGGACATACGCCCGGGGATCTGGACGAGCACGGCCACCGCGATACGCAGGGCCAGAGTGAGGTACCCGGTCAACATCACGACCACCCGGGACATACGCCCGGCGACCTCGACGAGCACGGTCACCGCGACAAAGGCGCTGGCGCTTCCTGAGGAGAAGGGGGAGTAGCGCTCCCCCTTTTTTCATTGTGCAAGCTAACCTGAGCGCCGCATTCTGCCGCATGTACGCTTAGGTGCGCTGAAGTGACGGTTAAGTCTTCAGCCAATCGAGAAGCTCGGGACCCAGCAGCTGCGCGTTCAGTTGCTCGTCCGACAACTCGACGAAAGCATCCAGATCACGGATGATGACGACACCCGTATTGCGGAATTGCTGAGCAATCAATCGAAGAAAGCCGAAATCGACGTCGTGCTCGCATGCACCCACGAACAAAAAGTAGATCTTGTCGCCGCGCCGTTCGGAGTTCTTCAACACCTCAATCGTTCGGGCGTGATCCGCCGGATCGTTCTCGCCATCAGTGACGAACACGACGATGGACCGTTTCTTGGCGCGAACCTCCGGCTCTTTGTCCAAACCGAAGAAGCGACTGAGAAAGCCGCCGCTTTCGGGCTCTGACGGCAGCCAGCCGAAATGCTGAAGGTTGCGTTCCAGAACATAGCTGTAGGTGGTGCCGCCGTTCCAACCGGGCACCCGATCGACCACGTTGCGAACGATGTACCCTTCGCAGTCTTCTGGCGTTACCGTGCCGACATGGTGAACGCTGCCCTTGCCGTTGCTGAAGGTGAAGACGTCCACCTGTCCGTCGGGGTCCAGTTCCATCCCATAGGGCACCAGACGCTGTATCAGCCGGCTTGTAGTGCCTTCCTCATGCTCGTGCTCAAAGGAGCCCGACACATCCATGTCGAAGGCGAGTTCGGCTTTGACGTTCGGTGCGACGCCGGCTTTGTCGAGTGACACGCGTAGCGCGCGAGCGGATTTCTGGAGGTCGAGCTGCAGAGCCATAACGTAGAGTTCCTCATGCCTTGAGTTGTTGCAGGATGGTGCGGAGCTGCTGTTGATGTTCACCCACCTCCGTCGGGTTTGGTTGACGTCGTGCGGAAGAGGCGGTCGTCAGCGCCGCCATCGTTCCCAGCCAGCCCGGAATAGCCACCAGAATTGTGTCCTGTATCGCCGAGATCAGGCTCAGAGGCTGCTCCCCTTGGCTATCGTGCAACGAAGCGCTGCCGCGGATCTGGAACACGGTCTGCGTGAGGCTCATGCTGCGTTCCAGGAACCGCCTGGACAGGGCCGGCTGGTTCGTCGTGAGATGTTCGGACAAGAACGCCGCCGCCAACGCCGCCGCCTCGATCTCCGTTGTCACGGCTCGGATGAGACGCGCCTGCTCTTCGAGTGCCTCTTTCAGTTCTAGGAGCGGCTCGATCGCTGCACCGGTGAGCGCAATCAGCTGGTCAAGCTCGACGCGCGCAGCCTCGAATTCACGCGGGCTTTCGATCCGGTCGCCTGCACCGCCGAATAAGCGGGCGAACACTCCCGACGGATGGCGTACGCCACAGATCGCCTCCAGGTCGATTGCACCGAGTAGATCGACCATTCGGCGAACATACCCGCGGGCCCTGCTCAGCACCTCGGCTTGCGAAAGCGCCAGCGTGCGCGAGACGATAGCAGCATAGTTTTTTTGAGCGTCGTGCCCCCACAAGGTGACCTGTCGGTCGCTTCGGCCTTCCACGACACTCTGGACGAGCCGGATCGCTTTCGCCGCGACCGGGCGTGAAACACCGGGAGAAAGCCGCTCCAAGTCCGCCGCGGTAACCCCGATCCGCTTGCGCTCGACTCCCGGGATGGCCGTAGGCGCGGTGACTGTCCTGGAGGGGGCGCGACTGCTCGCGTTGGCGGTTGATGGAAGTCTTGCCCGCTCGTCGGGAGGGTTAGGCCCCGGACTCGCTTCTGTACCGGATGGCCGTTCATGTTTGCGCCCGGGATCCGCCCTCCCGCCGGTCGTCGAGCCGATAACTGTCGGGCGCAGCCGCCGACCGCCATCGCCGGGCGAAGTGTCGTTCCGCGCGCGGCCGTCGGACATGGGCCGATCAGGAGAAATGGGCGAGGACGTCGTTGAAAGTTCCGTTGAAGCCGCGACCCACCGCTGCATATTCCCAACCGTCGGGGCCGAGCAGGATGCTGCCGAGCTGGACCACGTTGAAGTCCTTGAACTCGGAGGAAAGCTGATAGGCGCCGAGCTCACGGCCGCTGTCGTCCGACAGGGTGATCGTGCACAGGTCTATGTCACCGAACGCCGGTTCGTCTTCCGCTGCTTCGCCGGTGTCGTGACCGCCGCCGTGCTCGGCCTCATGCACGGTCACCAGCACGGGAATCTCGTTCACACCGGCAGGTAGCTTCGATCCGTCAATGACGATCGACTCCGTATTGTTCTGTACCCGCATGTCGCCGCTATGTGCCAGGCCACCGCTGGGCGTCTGGAACGAGCCGTCCGGGTTGGTCGACAGCACACCGCCGCGCGGGTTCATCCGCGTCGTGTTATAGGTCGACAGCACGCTGGCCAGTTCGGTCACCTTGGCTCCGTTGCCGTCGTTCCGCGCCTCCAGCGCGTGGACGTCGACGTCGTCGGCGTGCTCGGCATCACAACGCCACTCGACCTTGGCGGTGAATCGAGCGCCCTTCTTCAGCGATAACTGGAGTTTGGGTGCTACGGTGCCGGGTTTGTCCAACGAGAGAGTGAGCATAGTCACGAGGATCCTTGATTCTGTCTGGGAAAAGGCATGGAGGCTATTTCTGGGAAAGGGTGGCGAGCTCCCGCCGGGCGTCAGCGAACTTTTGGCGAGCAACCTCGAACTTCTCGTGCGTGGTCTTCCGCGCCGCCTCCACGAGCCCGTGTATCTCCTTGGTGGTAGCGATGATGGATTCGATCTGCTGCGCCTGCGCGATGCGGTTTTCACCAGGCGCGAGCGCCGCGGAGACGGCAACGTCCTTGAGCGCGCGCCCGCGAAGCTCGGTCAGTTGCCGATCGAGCTTGGCTTGGCGCCCGGCGATCTGCTGGACGCTCTTGACGGCGAAAGCACCGTGGATCGACAGCAAGGTCATCTTGATCGATGCGAAGCGCGATGCGACGGTGGTCGCCGTTTCCTGCAGCGTCGCGACCCCCGCCTGCTCGATCTGCTGGATAACGAGCTGATCGGCGGGGAGCCGGGTATAGCTTCCCTCCAGCGCCAGCGCGCGACTTTCGAGCAGCCGCAGCTTGTCCCTCAGCTCCAGCAGGCGGCCTTGCGCAACGGGGTCGGCTGGATCGAGCGCAGCTTCCTGTTCAGCGACATAGCTTCGCGCCTTGTCCAGCAGCGCATTCGCGACCCCGGCCGCCAACGTAAAATCAGCGAAATGGGTGCCATAGCTCCGCTTGAGCGCCTCGAGATTCTGCAACTCGGCGAACAGCTTCTGCATCTCCTTGGCGAGTTCGCCTTCGAGCTTCGCCATCTCGTCGGCGAGCGTCCTGGTCCGCCCCGCGATAAGGTTGCCGATCGCGGTCATCAGCTCTTCAGCGAGCTGCTCCGGCCGCTTTCCGCGAAGACGGCCGAGCAAGCTGCCGATCAGTCCCGGCTTTTCGCCGTTTTGTACCTTTTCGAGGATCTCTGGCAGGTTGGCGTCTTCGACCCCTTTCTCCAGCCGTCCGAAGAGCGCGAAAACCGCTGCTGCCGAGTTCTTGTCGAGGCGAGCGAGAAAACCGTCGAGCGTCCGCTGCAGAGCTTGTTCCGCGTCGAGCCCGATCCGGATCACGTCTCCAGAGGGCATGGCGGCGAAATCAAACTGAGCGAGCTGCTTCTCCGCCTCAACCCGCTGCTCGGAGCGAAGAACGATGGCGCCGGTCGCAAGCGGAGCGGCGACAACCGCCGTCGAGGGCGCGATCGAGCCTTTCCCGGGGTCGGACCCGATCATTGTCGGCTTCATCACATTCTCCCCCGGGTCATCGCGGTAGCGCTGCCCACATATACAACAGCTGTCGCTCGAGCCAAGAACATCGCCAACCGCCAGTATCGCCGGCGAGCCTACGCAATCGGCTCGCGCTGTCGACCGCTGCCGCTCGGCACGCATTCGGGCAACTCAGCCACTGCTCGTCGAAGCGACAGTCCTGCGCCTGCAGGCCGATCCCACCCCGATCACGCTGCCGGACGACGCCAGGGTCGCGCGATGCCTCCAAGCTCTGGCGTCAAATGTGCATGCCCTGCCCTCGCAGCACCAGAGCCGCTTCCTTCATGGACTCAGGCAGGGTCGGGTGAGCATGCACGGTAAGGGCCAAATCCTCGGCGGTACCGCCAAACTCCATCGCCAGCACAGCCTCAGCGATCATGGTGCCAGCGTCGGGACCAATGATGTGTGCGCCCAAAAGCCGCCCGGTCACAGGATCGGCGAGCAGCTTCGTCATCCCGCGCGTGTCGCCGTTGCAGCGGGCGCGGCTGTTGGCCGTAAACGGAAAAACCCCGACTTTGTACGCGATCCCTCCGGCCTTTAGCTCATCCTCTGTCTTGCCCACGCTTGCTACTTCTGGTGACGTGTAAATGACAGCTGGAACAAGAGTATAGTCGACGCCGGGGTACTGGCCGGCAATCCCCTCGACACATCGCACACCATCGAGCGTGGTCTTGTGGGCGAGCATGGGTCCAGGGACCACATCTCCGATCGCGTAGATCCCGGGGACGTTCGTCTTGAATCCGAGTCCAACGGGAATTCGTCCTCTCTCGTCAACGAGGACTCCAATCCCGTCGAGAGCCAGCCCATCGGTAAACGGCTTGCGACCGACGGCGACCAGCACGACATCTGCGGTCAAGGTTTCGGAAGCGCCGCCGGTTGCCGGCTCGAGCGAGAGTTTAATTTCACTATCCGTGCGTTCGGCCGCCGTCACTTTTGTTCCGAGCCGGAACTCGATCCCCTGCTTTTGCAGCATCTTGTAAAACTGTGCGGCGATTTGCTGGTCCATGGCAGGAACGATGCGGTCGAGGAACTCGATGACCGTCACCTCAGAGCCGAGCCGGCGCCAGACAGAGCCGAGCTCAAGACCGATATAGCCGCCGCCAATGACCGCCAAGCGCTTCGGGACCTCGGTCAGCGAGAGTGCTCCAGTCGAGGAGACAATACGCTGCTCGTCGATGTCGACGCTTTTCAGCGTCGCCACTTCGGAGCCCGTCGCGATGATAATTCCCTTCCTCGCGGTCAGGATTTGCTCGCTGCCGTCGTTCAACTCGATGCGCAGCCGATCCGCAGCCTCGAATCGTGCGCTTCCCCTGACCCGTTCGATCTTGTTCTTCTTGAAGAGGTACTCCACGCCTTTCGTCAGGTCATAGACCACCTGATCCTTGCGTGCGAGCATCTGGCGTAGGTTCAGCGCGATACCGCCGACTTCGATGCCGTGCTCATTGAGGCCATGGCCTACCTCGGCAAAGAGCTCTGTTGACTTGAGCAGCGCCTTGGACGGGATGCAACCGACGTTAAGGCAGGTGCCTCCCAAAGTTTCGCGCGCTTCGATGCAGGCGACAGTCATCCCGAGTTGGGAAGCGCGAATTGCAGCTGGATAGCCCGCGGTACCACCGCCGATTATCAAAAGATCATAGGTGTCAGGCATTCCTTAATCCGATGCGTCAGGGGGGAGGAAGTTGCAGGCGATGTCTTCGGACGACCGTGTGGGGCTTGAGCGTCAGGTCGCTTCGCTCCTTCGTGCGAGCTTCGCACGTCTACGCCGCTCTCGCTGGTGTTAAAACAGTCTGCGACAGATGCTGGCTCACGTTACGGTTCATACAAGCGCTTGATGCCAGCCAGGTCGAACGAGTTAGGCACATCTCGCTGAACTGCCGGATTGTCGCCTGAACGCTGGCTTTGCCCCCAACGATGTGGTGAACTTGCGTGGCTTGCGCGCCCCGGGACGCGATGGGAGCAAAAGCGATACGCAATTTCGAAGCCGCCCGGCACGCGCATGAGCCGATCATGACGACGCGCACGGAGAGCACGGCCTCAGCCATGCACCCAGAGATGTTCAGCCGTGCCTTTGCGATCGGCACGGCGCTCAACATCGGCTTTGTCATCGTCGAGGCCGCCTCTAGCATCATCGCGGATCGGTGGCACTGCTCGCAGAGGCCGGGCACAGTCCCAGTAACGTGCTCGGCCTGCTGCTCATTAGGTTTCCGCGCTTAGTTCCAGCCTCTCTTCAATGACCGGGTGGTTCTCCGGCCAAACGTCAGCCGCGACGCCCAGGCCGTGATCGCCGGCAATACCAGCAATGTCAGCGCTGTGGAGGTGATGAGACCGCCGATGACGACGGTCGCAAGCGGCCGTTGCACTTCCGCACCGGTGCCGGTCGCGAGCGCCATTGGCACGAACCCCAGCGAGGCCACCAACGCCGTCATCAGGACGGGTCGCACACGCTCCATCGCGCCGTCGATGATTGCCTTGTCCTCGTCCTCGCCTTCCTCCCGGTGTTTTCGGATTGCGCCCATCATAACGAGCCCGTTGAGGACGGCCACGCCCGATAGTGCTATGAACCCCACCGCTGCCGTGATCGAGAACGGAATGCCGCGCAGCAGCAGCGCGAACACCCCGCCCGCCAACGCCATCGGCACCGCCGAAAACACGATCGCAGCCGGCACCAAGCCACCCAAGGCCATGTAGAGCAGCGCGTAAATTGCCAAAAAGCAGATCGGCACCACCAGAGCCAGGCGCAGCCGGGCCGATTGCAGGCTCTCGAAGGTGCCGCCCCAGCCCGTATACATGCCGGGGGGGAGCTGCATCGCTCCGATCTTCGCCTGTGCGTCCTGGACGAAGCTGCCGAGATCGCGACCGCGCACGTTGACCTGGACGACGACCATGCGCTTACCGTTCTCGCGGCTGATCTGATTCAGTCCCTGCGTATAACTGAACCGCGCCACTTCGCGGAGCGGGATCGAGCGTGCTGTCTGCCCTTCGTCCGTCGGCAGCATCACTGGGATCGAACCCAGCGCCTCAAGGTCGTCTCGCTGCGCGTCAGCCAAGCGAACCACCACCGCAAAGCGGCGATCACCCTCGAACAACAGCCCCGCTTCACGTCCGCCGAGTGCGGCCGAGACCGTGTTTGCCACCTCCTCGACCGACAGGCCGTAGCGAGCTGTCGCCTGTCGATCGACCTTCACGTCGAACGTCGGCGCGCCCGATGTCTGTTCGGCACTGACGTCACCCGCGCCCGGGATGGTGCGAATCGCCGCAGCGATGCGCTTTGCCTGTACGCTCATCGCCTCTAAGTCGTCGCCGTAGAGCTTGATCGCAACATCGGAACGCACGCCGGCGATTAGCTCGTTGAAGCGCATCTGGATCGGCTGCTGGATCTCCGTCCGGTTGCCGATGACCAGCTTCATTCGCCCTTCGATGCGGCGGACGATATCCGCCGTGGACGTCACGCCCTCGGGCCATTCTTTCTTCGGTCTGGGGATGACGTAGGTGTCCGAGGCGTTGGGCGGCATGGGGTCGGTGCCGAGGTCGGCGTTGCCGTTCTTCGAGAAGACCAGCGCCACCTCCGGCAACGTCTTCAAGCTATCCTCGATCCGCATCTGCATCTGCGTCGACTGGTCGATCGACGCCGAGGGAACACGGAAGTTGGTGACGGTGATGTCACCCTCGTCGAGCTGCGGCATGAACTCCTCGCCGAGGAAGCCGAACGCCAGCACCGCCGCGGCGAACACGCCGGCGCCGCCCAGAATGAAGGGCATCGGCCGTGCGACCGCCTTGCGCAGGATGGGCGCATAGTTCTCCTTGAACCAGCGGATCGGCCTCACCTCCGTCTCGCTGACCCGGCCCTTCACCACGATAGCGATCAGCGCCGGCACGAAGGTCAGCGACAGCACGAAGGCCGACGCCAGCGCCACCATCAGCGTGATCGCCATCGGCGCGAAGGTCTTGCCCTCCACACCCTGGAAGGTGAGCAGCGGCACGAAGACGAGGAAGATGATGAGCTGGCCATAAACGGTCGGCCGGATCATCTCCTGCGCCGCACCGACCACTTCGCTCAGCCGCTCGCGAAGGCTCAACAGACGGCCTTCATGCTCCTGTCGTTCGGCAAGGCGACGCAGCGTGTTCTCGACGATGATGACCGCACCATCGACGATCAGCCCGAAGTCGAGCGCGCCGAGACTCATCAGGTTCCCCGATACGCCAAGCCCGTTCATGCCGGCCGCGGTCATCAACATGGTGATGGGGATGACGGCTGCGGTGATGAGCGCGGCGCGAATGTTGCCGAGCAGCAGGAACAAGACGACGATGACCAGCAGCGCGCCTTCGATCAGGTTCTTCTCGACCGTCGCGATGGTCGCGTTCACCAGCTTCGAGCGGTTATAGACCGGTTCCGCGAATATGTCGGGCGGCAGCGCCTTGTTGATCGCTACCAGCTTGTCGGCGACGCTGGTCGCGACTATCCGGCTGTTCTCCCCTACCCGCATCAGCACCGTCGAGATGACGGCTTCCGAGCCCATGCGGCTTCCCGAGCCGGTGCGGACCGCCCCGCCAATAACAACCTGGCCAACGTCCTTGACCCGGACGGGAACGCCGTTGCGGGTTGCGACGACCGCCTCCTGAATGTCGTCGATCGACTTCAAGCGCGCGTCGGCGCGAACGAGGAAGCTCTCCCCGGCGCGACGCACATAGTTCGAGCCCGCGGAAAGGTTCGCCCGCTCCATCGCATTGGCCAGCTCGGTGATCGAGAGGCCGTAGGAGGCGAGCGCGTTTAGGTTGGGTTCGATCAGGTATTGTTTGACGTAGCCGCCATTGGAATCGACCCCAGCAACGCCGTCCACGTTCCGCATCTGCGGACGGATGATCCAATCCTGCACCGTGCGCAGATAGGCCGCCCTCGCCAGTTCGGACGTCAGCCGCTCGCCTTCCGGCGTCAGATAGCTACCGTCCGACTGCCAGCCCGGCTTCCCGTCGACACGCGTGATCCCATTGCCGTCGGGATGGCGGTAGGCGACCGAGAAGAAGAAGATCTCGCCGAGACCCGTGCTCAGCGGCCCGAGGTTCGGTTGCACGCCGGCGGGAAGGCTGTCCTTCGCCTGGGCAAGTCGTTCGGTCACCTGCTGGCGCGCGAAGTATATGTCGGTCGCATCGGTGAAAACGGCCGTTATCTGGCTGAAGCCGTTGCGCGAGATTGAGCGCGTCATTTCCAGACCGGGGATGCCGGCAAGCGCCGTCTCTACCGGGTATGTCACCTGTTTTTCGATGTCGACCGGTCCCAATGTCGGCACGAAGGCGCTGATCTGGACCTGCCGGTTGGTGACGTCGGGCACCGCGTCGATCGGCAGCTTGGTGATTTGCCATGCTCCGAAGCCAACAACGAGCAGCGTCAGGAACGCGACCAGCCATCGCATCCGGACGGAGAGCGCGAGGATGCGGGCGATCATTCCGCCGACTCCTTCTCGAGTTCGGCCTTGAGCAGGAAGGCGTTGACGGTCGCGATCGGCGTTCCGGGGGTAAGGCCATCGGCGATGCCGACCATGCCGCTCGACCGGACACCGAGCTTGACGGCTTGCGCGCGGAAGCCGGCGCGCGTGCGCACGAACACCACGTTCTGACTACCGATCGTCTGGACCGCGTCCTGGGGCACCATCACGCCGTGAGGCGTGGCCCCGCCACTGGCGAAAATACGTGCTTGGACGAGCTGGCCCGGCAGCAACACGCTGCTGCCAGCGGTGGGTGTGACGATGACCGTCGCGGCGCGTGACTGCGGATCGACCACTCCGGTCGCCGAGCGAACCCGGCCCTCGATTATCTGTCCATCGTTGGTCGCCAGCTCGACCCGATCACCGGCGCGGACCCTGGATGCCTCGACCGGCGGGACGCTGGCGGTAATCTGGAGCCGGCTCGGATCGGCGACACGGAACAGCTCCGTCTCGGCCGCGACGAATTGGCCGAGCGCGGCGCCCGCGCTCGTTAGTCGTCCCGATACCGGGCTGACGACCGCAACCGAGCGTCCGTCGCCTGTCACGCGCGCCGCGCCCGCAGCGGCGCTTGCACGCTGCGCGTCCGCCTGAGCGACCGCGAGGTTCGCCTGGGCAGTCTCGAAGTCGGCACGTGGGCTGACACCTTGACCCAGCAACGTGCGCTCGCGCGCGAGCTGGCGGCTCGCCAGCGTGACGCGCGCTGTCGCCGCTGCGCGATCGGCCGCAATTTGCGAAGCGTCGCGGCTTTCGACCAGCGCGAGCGTCTGCCCGGCGCGGACGGGATCGCCGATCCGCACGAAGATGCGCGTAACCGTGCCAGGTGCGCGGGCTGTCAGCACCGCTTCGGCATCAGGCGCAGCATCGACCGTTGCGGAAGCGAGGACCGCCGCGTCCAGCTCTCCGGCCGCGGCAGGAGCAACTGTAATCCCGGAAGCGGCAACGGCTTGGGGTGGCATCGCCACGGTAGTGTTTGGCTTGGTTGCTGCTGCCGTGTCGGCCGCAGCAATCGGTGCGGGTGGCGGAGCCTGGGTGACGCGCGCGACGCCGAAGCCGAGGGCGCCAGCGGCGACCAGTCCGACGGCTGCGCCGGCGTAGAGGCGATTTCTATCGGTCATTGAACCGGTTCTCCGGTGATAGTGAGGCCCTGTAAGCGGGCGAGATTGGTACGAACGTCGAGGCGGCCGGCTTCGGCGTCGAGGAGCGTGCCCCTTGCCAGGCCAAGGCTGCGCCGCGCCGCGATGAGTTCGATCAGCGGCGACTTGCCCGCCTCGTAGGCAAGGCGGGCAAGCCGGTAGCCTTCATTGGCGGTAGCTAGCGTCCGTTCGGCTGCCGCAGCACGCTGGTCAGCCGCCTCGACGAGCGCCAGCCCGGCGCGCACGCCGGTTGCGGCATCGAGCCGCGCCGTGGCCGCCCGCGCTTCAGCACCTTGTAGATCGGCGCGCGCCGCAGCGATGTTGCCCCGGTTGCGGTCGAAGAAGGGCAGCGGGACGGCAATACCGGCGACGACTGCCGGGCCGCTCGCCACCCGGAGCTGGCGCACGCCGACTTGCGCAGTGACGTTTGGAATAGCCAGGCGCTGTTGCACCGTCACCGCCCTCGCCGCAGCATCGCGCTCGGCTTCTGCCACGCGCACCGTCGTCGCCTGCATCGGATCGATCGGACCGATCACGGGCTTTGCCTTCAACCTAGCGAGGAGCGATTCCGAGATGCCGGTGAACGATGTCGGGACGCCCGCCAGCGCCGACAGGCGCGCCAGCGCGACGGTTTGCTGCGCGCGGGCTGTCTCCAGCTCGGCCTGGATCGTGTTGAGTTCGGTTTCGGCCTGCAGTTGTCGCAGCCGGGCTTCCTTCCCCGCGCCAACGAGAGCCCGTGCGACCCGCAAGTCTTCGCCGGCTTCAGCAACCTGACTTTGCGCGACGCCGATTCTGCGATGGGCGATCTCTGCGCCGGCATAGGCGCGCGCCAGCTCGGTCGCATAGGCAAGGCGTCCATCGAGCCCCCGCGCCTGTGCGGCGACAATGCCGGCTTCACCGGCCGCAATCCGCGCCGATCGCTTGCCGCCGAGTTCGAAGGGCTGATCGATCTGTAACGTCGTCTGTTGCTGGTTGCTCGCGTTGCGGGAGCGGTCGCCGATGAAGTTCTCGGCATAGACGCTAACCGAGGGGTTCGGCCGCGCGCGCGCTTGGAGGGCTAGGCCCTCAGCGCGCGCGACATCCGCATCGAGTGCTGTGACCCGAGGCGTGTCGCGGGCCTGGCGCAGAAGTTGCGCGAAAGGGGGCGCGGTCTGCGACCACGCCGTGCCCCCGGGCATCAGCACCGCGAGCGTGCCGATCAGCGCAAGCGTGCGCTGACGGCCATGTTTGCCGTTCATTTCTATAATCCTCCGGGGGTGAATCTGCGGCGCACGCGCGCCAGCAAAGCTCAGGCCCGCGGAGGTCTCAACGGCTTGGACGGATCGAGTCCGCCCCGAATGACGGGCAAGACCGTTGCCCAGGCCGGCTTCGTCACCAAGGCAAACGTAGGGAGCAGCGGTTGTAGGGCCGCTGTGAGCCACTGGCCGGTCGCATGGGCCAGGGCATGGATCGGACCATCGGGATCGCTCTGACCGGATTTCGCGTGCGAATGCTCGGACAAGGACGCCTGAACAGGGGCATGGTCGTGGACGGTTGCGCTATGCCAGCCCGATAGTGCGCTTAGCCCGAACATGGCCACAAGGGCCAGTACAGCGCTGAGCAGCGCGAAGCGAGGATGGCGAACGATCACGCCAGAAACCCTACGGTGCGGGTCGATGGGCGACAAGCGGATCATGCCCCGGGCCATTTGGGGTGCCGCCGGTCAATGACGTAGGAATGGTCGCCCTGCACGTGAACGCGGCGATGCGGATCGTTGACATCGAGATCGCCATGTTCGTGCGCAATCACATCGGGATCGTTCGATGGCCAGAGCCAGAGCGCCGCAACCGTCCCGATCGCCGCGAGTGCCGCCATCGCGCCGAACGCAGCCGTCATGCCGACACGCGCGCCGAGTTGGCCGACCAACGGATAGCAAAGCAGCCAGCACACGTGACTGAGCGCGAACTGTGCCGCGAACAACGTCGGGCGATCCTCCGCGTTCGCCGAACGCTTGAGCAGACGACCCGAAGGCGTCACGCTCGCCGAATAGGCGATCCCCATGACGAGCCAGCCGCCGAGCAGGAGGTGCCAGTAGGTCGTCCCCGGCGCCATCGTCGCGGTGATCCCAGCAAGCCCGGCAAGCGCCAACGTCAGCACGGCTGCGGCGGTCAACATGACCGTCCGATCCGCAACGCGATCGAGGATGCGTGGCAAGGTGAGTGCAGCGGTAATCGACCCTGCCCCGAACGCCGCGAGCGTCAGCGCGACATCGCGCTGCGTCAGCCCCAACCCCCGCACGATGACGACGGTATTGACGATGACCATCGCGCTTGCCGCTGCCGCCGTCAGCGTCAGCGCGAGCAGACCGCGCAGTCTCGGCGTCGCGAGATAGATGCGCGTGCCCCGCGTCGTCTTGGCGTAGATGCCGCCCTCCGCCTCGACGGGTGCCGGGCGGGGCAGAACGGTTGAAACTACCAGCAACGCCGATGACACAAAGCCGATCGCGGTGCCGGAGAAGAGCCAGTGGTAGCTCATTACCGTAAGCAGCCCGGCAGCGAGGATCGGGCTCGTCAGGCTCTCCATGTCGTAGGCGAGCCGCGAAAGCGACAGCGCGCGAGTATAGTCGCGTTCCTCTGGCAGCACGTCCGGGATCGTTGCCTGAAAGGTCGGCGTGAACGCGGCCGACGCCGATTGGAGCACGAAGATCAGGACATAGACCTCCCAGACCTGATTTACGAACGGCAGGCAGAGCGCGACAGCGGCGCGGGTCACGTCCATGCCGACCAGCAGCGCACGCCGCGGCACACGGTTTGCGAAGGCACCGGCGATCGGCGCAACGCCGATATACGCGATCATCTTGATGGCGAGCGCGGTGCCAAGCACCGCGCCGGCGTTGCCGCCCGCAATGTCATAGGCGAGCAGGCCGAGCGCCACGGTCGCGAGACCCGTTCCGATCAGCGCAATGAGCTGCGCGAGGAACAGATGACGGTAAGTCCGGTTGGCGAGAACGCTGAGCATATCGCCCACTATCCCCCCAGGGGGATAGAGTCGATCCCCTATGGGGGATACTCGACAGCATCGGGCGGCAGACCTTACATAGGCGCATGGCTCACAACGCTCACACCAGTCACCCGGCTATCATCAAGCGCCTCAATCGCGCCGCGGGCCATCTGCGCAGCATTGTCGGCATGATCGAGGAAGAGCGCCCTTGCGTCGACATCGCGCAGCAGCTCCAGGCGGTCGAAAATGCCGTAGCCAGCGCCAAGCGGGCACTCATCAACGACCATATCGACCATTGTCTCGTCCATGCCGAGGAAGGCGAAGGAACGCAGCACGCAGTCGCGCAATTTCGCGCGATTTCTAAATACTGGTAGGTCCATCATCACCGGCGAATCCTCGCCCCCCACGACGCCGAGATCTGCTGGCGTGTTGCAACAGGCTATCGGCAAGAGGCAAACGTCGCGCAAAGCACGATGGGCGTCATCCGAGGCTGTTGGTCAACCTTGATGCCCTTCGGTTGGTATGGAAAGCCGGCGAAATGGCGTGACGGCCCAACAGTAATGCCGCGCCTTACGCTTCCAGGCGTTGAATGATTGGGCAGTACGGCCGATCATCTCCGTGGCAGCGGTCCACCAAGTCCAGCAGCGTCGATCGCATGGCTTCGAGCGCAGCCGCCTTGCGCCCAAGTTCATCAGCGCGAGCTTCGGCGAGCGCCTTCACTTCGGCGCTCGATCGCTCCCGATCCGACCAAAGGCCGAGCAGGGTTCGGATTTCCTCGATTGGAAATCCGAGGTCGCGCGCGTTGGCGATGAACCGCAGCCGATGGACATCGGCGTCACCGTAATCGCGGTAGCTCCTGCGCCGCAGGGGCGCGGGAACGAGCCCGATCTTTTCATAGTGGCGGATCATGCGCTGGGAGACGGCGCTGGCGTCCGACGCCGCCCCGATATTCATAGCTTGGCCGCGTTGAGCCGAAGCGCGTTCAGGACCACGGTGAAGGAGGAGAGCGCCATCGCCGCTCCGGCCAGCATGGGCGACAGCAGGATACCCGCGACCGGGTAGAGCACCCCAGCGGCGACCGGCACGCCAATCCCGTTGAACAGAAACGAGAAGAACAGGTTCTGGCGGATATTGCGCATCGTGGCGCGCGCCAGCTTGCGAGCGCGGACGATCGCCGACAGGTCGCCACGGGTCAGCGTCATGCCTGCGCTTTCGATCGCCACGTCCGTTCCCGTACCCATCGCCAGACCAACGTCGGCCGCAGCGAGCGCCGGTGCGTCGTTGATGCCGTCACCAGCCATCGCCACGCGCGCCCCGCTCGCTTTTAACTCGGCGACAATGCGGGCCTTGTCTTCCGGTTTGAGATCGGCCCGCACGTCGTCGAGCCCACCTACCGCGCGCGCGACAGCATCGGCTGTGGTGGCGTTATCTCCGGTGAGCATGACCACGCGCAGGCCCTCCTGGCGTAGCGTCGCAATAGCCTCCCGCGCTGTGGACCGCACCGGATCGGCGACGGCAAGCAGGCCAGCAAGCTTGCCGTCGATCGCGACCAGCATGACGCCAGCTCCATCCCGCCGTTGGCGATCGGCCGCGGCTTCGACCGGGGCGGGATCGACCCCAACCCGCTTCATTTGTGCGGCATTGCCGATCACGACTTGGCGGCCGTCTACCGTGGCGCTGACACCCAGGCCGGTTTGCGACGCGAACTCCTCGACGCGGCCGAGCACCACTTCCTTGTCCTTCGCGGCCGTGACAATCGCATGGGCGAGCGGGTGTTCGGATTGCGCCTCGACCGCGGCGGCGAGCGCCAGCAGGTCGCCTTCGTCCGCACCGTTCACCGCCTCGACGCCGATCAGCTTGGGCTTGCCCTCCGTCAGCGTGCCCGTCTTGTCGATCACCAAGGTATCGACCTTCTCGAAAGCCTGCAGGGCCTCCGCATTTTTCACCAGCACGCCGGCGTGCGCGCCGCGGCCAGTACCGACCATGATCGACATGGGGGTCGCGAGCCCGAGCGCGCAGGGGCAAGCGATTACCAGAACCGCGATGGCGTTGAGGAGGGCATGGCCCATGCGGGGCTCGGGCCCGACCAGCGACCACACCACGAACGTCGCGACCGAGATCAGCACGACCAGCGGCACGAACCAGCCCGATACCCGGTCGGCGACCGCTTGAATGGGGGCGCGGCTTCGCTGCGCTTCCGCCACCATGCGGACGATGCGTGCGAGCATTGTGTCGGAGCCAACCGCGCGGGCTTCCATGACCAGGCTTCCAGTCCCGTTCACCGTGCCTCCCGTGACGGGAGCGCCCGTTTCCTTGAGGACGGGCGCAGGCTCGCCGGTAAGCATGGACTCATCCACTGAGGAGCGACCCTCAACAACCACGCCGTCGACCGGAACCGCCTCGCCAGGACGCACCCGCAGCCGATCGCCTGCGGCCACGTCGGCTAGGCTAACCTCCTCCTCCGCGCCATTCGCGCCGATCCGGCGCGCTGTCTTGGGTGCCAAGTCCATCAGGGCCCGGATTGCCCGGCCCGTTGCCGCTCTGGCGCGCAGTTCGAGCACCTGGCCGAGCAGCACCAGGGTTACAACGACGCCTGCCGCTTCGTAGTAGACAGGGACCATGCCCCCATGTGTCCGGAAGGTGGCAGGGAAGATGCCCGGCGCGACTGTTGCAACCACGCTGTAGAGGAAGGCGGCTCCGACACCGATCGCGATCAGAGTGAACATGTTAAGGTGGCGGGTGCGGATCGACTGCCAGCCCCGCACGAAGAAGGGCGCACCCGCCCACAGCACGATCGGCGCGGTGAGCGCGAGCTGAACCCACGGCGACGCCACAGGGCTGACGATATGCAGGCCGAGCATTTCGGCGAACATCGAGACGACGAGTAGCGGGATCGTTAGCGCCCCCGCCACCCACAGGCGGCGCGTGAAGTCGACCAGCTCAGGGTTGGGTGCATCGTCGAGCGACGGTTCTTCCGGCTCGAGCGCCATGCCGCAGATCGGGCATGTCCCGGGTCCTTCCTGGCGAATCTCGGGGTGCATGGGGCACGTCCACATCGCCCCCGGCGTCGCTTCTGGCTCAGTGCGCGGCTTGTCGTCCAAATAGGTGGTGGGATCGGTGATGAATTTGGACCGGCACCCGGCACTGCAAAAATGATAGGCATGGCCAGCGTGCTCGGCATGGTGCGGCGTCGTTGCCGGGTCGACCGTCATCCCGCACACGGGATCGGTGACCGTCGCAGCGTCCGCGTGATCCGCCCGATCAACCCCGGCAGCCAAGTAAGCGCCAGGATCGGCGACGAACTTGGTGCGGCACCCTGCGCTGCAAAAGTGATAAGCTTGCCCAGCGTGCTCGGCGTGGTGTGCGGTTTTCGCCGGGTCCACCTTCATCCCGCATACTGGGTCCGTAACGGTGTGCGCGGCATCGTCGCTCCCATTTCCAGAGCAGCACCCGCCAGCCTTGGCGTGGTGATGCTCGACCGAGGTCGGCGTAGCAGCGCCTGAGCAGCAGGAGGCTGCTGCTTGGGGCTGGTCGACAGCCGGCGCTTGCGCGTCGCGCTTGCCGGAGCAGCCGCAGCCTCCGGCGTCATGGGCGTGGGAATGGGGGTCGTTCATGGCGAAACTCCTTCGACCCGTGACCATATAGGGTCTGACACGATGTCAGGGTCAAGGCCCATCGGTGATCCGAGGCGCGGGTTGCCCCATCTTATCTTACGCAGCTTCCGCCGCTTGCCCTTGAACACGCACTTAAACTCGACGGCGCAGCCGTCGCGCCTTACTCCAAAGGCACTCGCGATCAGACGAGCGATGGGGGTTTATGGCAGCGCAGATCGAGATACCGACCATGGGTGAGGACCACGACGCGCTTGTTCGCCGACTGATATCCCGCTGGCGCGATGATCCGGGGGCGACCTATCGGAGTTGGTTCTTATGGGATGAGCGGCTGAAGAACTTTCGGTCGATCCGCCGCGGCATCACCCAAGTGGTAGGTGAAATCGAGCGCGGCACGTTCGGCGTCGCCTACCGCGGATCTTCGCTCGAGACCGTCGTCCATTCCGTTGCCGAGCAACGCCAGATCTTCAAAGGGGCCGATCACGCTTTCCTGTGGAAGCCCAAGCTCCGCATCCCCGACATTTACGAGAGTCCCGACAACCAGCGCGCGTTCGGCCGCTTGCTCGACGCCTGTTCGTGTTGCGACACCGCCGAGGAGATTATCGGCCACATCCATGCGATTGACCGGTTAAAGATCAAGGGGCTTGGACCGGCGGTCGCGAACCTCCTCTACTTCCTTCATCCTACGCTGGTGCCACCCTTCAACACCGCTATCGTGAACGGCTATAACGCGCTCACCGGCGCGAACGTGAAGCTAGGAAGCTGGGAGCATTTTCTGGCGATGCGAACCGGCATCCTCGACCTCAACGATCGGCATCGTGACCTCCTCTCGAACGACCTAGGCGCGATCGGGGGCTTGCTGTTCGACGTGGGATCGAAGCGCTACCCTGCGCCTCCTCTCGACGGCACCGCAATCGGCGACTGGAGCGCACGGCTCGAAGCGGCGCGCGAGGAAGCGCGCACCCTCAGCAAGGCGGCCCAGCGCGAAGGCGAGAACGAGCGCACCCATACCGAAATTCAGGCTTGGCTTCGCGATATTGGATTGGCGCTCGGTTATGACGTGTGGATTGCTGCCAACGACCGCAGCCGTCCTTTTAACGGTACCCCCTTGGGGCACGGGTGCCTTGAGCGGTTGCCTGACGCGATCGCGACCTCGAGAGGCGCGGACTCTATTCGCTTGATCGACGTCCTTTGGCTTGAGCGGGGCGGCGATCACGTCGCGGCGGCATTTGAGGTCGAGCATTCGACCTCGATCTACTCGGGCATCGTTAGGATGCTGGACTTGGCGTTGAGCGGTAGTGACCTTCACGCGACCGCAGGACTGTTCCTTGTCGCGCCTGATGCGCGTGAGGCAGACGTGCGGGCGCAGCTACAGCGACCTGCCTTCAGCCGTGTTGCCGACCTCGACATTTCCTACCTACCCTATGGCGAGTTGGAGAAGAGTCGGGAGACGATTGCCCGGTTTGGATCGGGGCTTAAGGCGATTAAGGCCATATCCAGCAAGCTTGCGTGAGCCACGCAGCCGAGGGTTAGAGCCGGGAGCCGCGTATCCTCTAGCAGTAGAGGAGAGCTGCCGTGACGATGCCTTCCCCGTCCCCCTGGGTCGACTCGGTGCTGATTGGGTGGTTCGTGCTGACCGCAATCTCGGTCGCCTACGTCGCGTGGGATGCCTTCACCCGCAACCCCGAGTTGCGGGTGATGAAATGGGGGTGGCTGCTGGTCACGCTCTATGGCGGCCCGATCATGGCCGCGGCCTATGTCCTATCCTGCCAGGAGCCGCCTAACCAACGGCACGAGGACTTCGTCCGCCCCTTGTGGAAACAGGCGTTCGGCTCGTCGATCCACTGCATGGCCGGCGACGCCACAGGGGTCATCGTCGCCGCGGCGATCACCACGGCGCTCGGCCTGCCCATGTGGCAGGACGTGATCGCGGAATATGCGTTCGGCTTCGCCTTCGGGCTGCTGATTTTCCAGGCGCTGTTCATGCGCGACATGGCGGGCGGCTCCTATTGGGGCGCGCTTCGCATGTCGTTCATCCCCGAGTGGCTTTCGATGAATGCCGTGATGGCCGGCATGATCCCGACGATGGTGATACTGATGAGCCGGGACATGGCCGCGATGCACGCCAGCTCGCTTCGCTTTTGGGGCGTCATGTCGCTGGCGACCCTTGTGGGCTTCGCTGTCGCCTATCCGATCAACCTGTGGCTGGTCGGCGTCCAGTTGAAGCACGGCATGGGCACGGTGCGCGCGCTGGGACATGGCGGGCACGAGGTCGGCGCGGACCGTCGATCGGCGACGCCGATGCCGGATATGGGACACGACACGATGACCGGGATGAGCGGCATGGCGACGGGCGCGCGAGTGACCGGACCGCAGATCGCTGCGATGACGGTGCTGACGCTGATAATGCTGGGTGCCGGCATCGTCATTGCGACCCTTCTCGGGCGGTGGACGATGTAAGCACCCCCCAAGCGGAGCTGCAGGGCGAGGGGCGACCGTCCACAGCGCGTATTCCAAAGTAGGCGGGGATCAACGGAGAACGATCGATGCATCAGATTAATTCCGAAATGCAGGCGTGCATGGACGCCTGCCACGAATGTCACGTGACCTGCCTTCACATGGCGATGAACCACTGCTTGGAGGCGGGTGGCCAGCACGCAGCCCCCGAGCACATGAAGCTCATGGCCGACTGCGCGCAGATTTGCGCTGTCGCGATCGACTTCATGGCGCGCAAGTCCGCCCACCATCAGCATATCTGCCGCGAGTGCGCTGAGATCTGCCGGGCGTGTGCTACGAGCTGCGAGCAGCTCGAAGGGATGGAAGATTGCGTGGCGGCGTGCCGCAAATGCGCCGAGGCTTGCGACAAGATGGCGGCCTGAGCGGCGCTCGCGCGGGCGGCTCGGCCGTCCGCGCACCGCTGCGCAGGACTAATGCCCCATTCGCGCGATCACGTCGAAAAGCTCAGCCGTGAACTTCGTCAGCAGCTCGACCACCGCGCTCCCGAACACCACCAGGCACACTCCCAACGCGACTAGCTTGGGTACGAAGCTCAGCGACTGTTCGCTGATCGAGGTTGCGGCCTGAATGATGCTGATCATCAAACCGACAATCATCATCGGCACGAGCAGCACCACACAGATCAGGCCGGCCACCACGAGCATCCTGCCCGTTTCATCGAGGAGGATGGACTGATCCATCAGGCGCGACCGCCTGGCGGGCCGGGCAACGCGAGGGCTCCCCGGCTTTGCATCACATCGCCGATGCAGGGGGGGCAAGCGTACCGAGCCAGGCGACAAGTCCGAGGACCGCAACGACACAGGCTGTCTCAATCGCGAGGCTGGTCCGCAACGTGCCAAGCGCACGGCCATGATCCGAGGCCGCGATCGACCGCTCGAATGCCGGTGTGAGCCGGAAGCGATTGAGCGAAGCCAGCCCCAGCATGGCGACGAACAGCGCGAGCTTCGCGAGCAGGAGCTGACCATAGAGCGTTGCCGGAAGGGCGGATAAGTTGCTGACCCCAACAAGCATCCAGCCATTGACCAAGCCGGTAACGGCGATCGTGCCGACCACGATCGTGCCGACCGTGCCGAACCCATGCAGCGCTCGGTGTGTCACGCCGAGATGCGCCGCATCAACTCGTGCGGCAGGGCGGGAGACGAGCAGGAGCAGCCCGAGCAACGCGCCGACCCAAGCGCCCGAGGCGATCAGGTGAAGAATGTCGGCAGCGAGGTGGACCCAGCCCATCGCGGCTTCGTCCATTGCGCCGTGCCCTGTCCAAGCAAGTGTTCCCAAAGCGATGGCAGAGCATAGCGCGGCGACCAACAACCAGGAGCTGCGACCGGCCGCCAACATTGCCGCGACTGCGGCAGCGACAATCGCCACCATGCGGACCTTCCAAGCCACCCCAATGGAGGAGCCCGTGAGGAGCGCCCCGACCGCGTCACGGTCGATCGGCCAAGCCGGCGTTCCCGCCATCGAGGCAGCCATCAGCACGACCCACGCGGCCGAGAACAGCAGGCTAAGAGCGGCACTGGCAATCAACCAGGGACGCAACGTGAACGCGGCAATGCGCTCGCGTTCACGAAGCCCATAGAGGCTAAATGCGGTGAGGCCGAATAGCGCCGCCAGCGTCAGGTAGAGCGCGAAGCGGACGCTGATCAGCGACCAGTCATCCATCGGTTCACTTCACCGCAAAGGCATAGTTGCCGGCGACCTTGTGCGTGTCGGTCGAAACGACGTGCCACGCGACATTGTAGCGGCCGGCGTGCAGCGGTGCCTTGGGCGTGACGACGAGCGTGCGCCCATCGGACGCAAGCGCCGCGGTGCTGGCGATTGCCATCTCCGGCATTCCCGGCATCGCCGCCATAATCAGATCGGCCTTAGAGAAGGCCGGCATCAGCTTTTCGCTAAAGCGAAGCTGAATACGTGCGGGCTTCGCGACTGTCGCGTTGGCGGCGGGCGTTGCCGACACGAGCTTGGGATGCGCGTTCGCCGCACCGGCGAACATGACGAGAGCTGCAGCGGCAGTCAGAACAGATACGCGGCGCATGAAGGTGCCTTTCGACAGGAGGGTTCCTGTCCTTCATTACGCGCCGCAATTGGCCACCCCTCACACGCCCGAAGTGAGGGATGGGAGCTTGGCTTGCGTAATCCATGCTAGAGGGGTGGAGTGAACGATATGGACGACCTCGACGCAGTGTTGATGAGGCTGGCGCAGGCGCCTGTGCCGGCGAGCCTCGACGGAATCGAAGCCCGGGTGCTTGCGCGCATCGCCGCGCGACCTGTCGTGCGGGCCGGTATGGGCGTCGGCGCCATGACGATCGCTGCGGCCCTCGTCATAGGAGTGGTCGGCGCTGGCGTGCCTGCGAAGCAGGCCAGCGCGGCGTCCCTGTCGCCCTTGGGGCCGGTGTCGCCGCTCGCCCCCTCGACCTTGCTCCTCGGCGCACCATGAGCGGCCGCACCCGCCTGCTGCTTGGCGTTCTCACGTGTTTCGTCGCGGCGATCGTCGGCGTGTTCGTCGGACGTGCGCTTCTCCCGTCGCGCGCGCAGCCCGGCGCGGAGCTGCACGACGTGCTGCATCACAAGCTGGCGCTGGACGCCAGCCAGGAAGCCCGCCTCGCGGTGTTGGAGCAGCGGTTCGCGGTGCAGCGGCGCGCGTTCGAGCTCGAATTGCGGGCCGATAATGCCCGGCTCGCCGAAGCGATCGAAGCCGAGCATGGCAACGGGCCACGGGTCGCCGCAGCGGTCGACCAGAGCCACGCCGTCATGGGCGAGCTGCAGAAAGCGACGCTGGCGCACATTTTTGCCATGCGGCACCTCTTGCGGCCCAATCAGACCGGCCAGTTCGATCAGGCCGTGGTGAAGGCGCTCACCGACGACGCACGTTGAGGTTCGGCGCGTGAGCCTCGACTGGACCTCGCTCACGGACGGCGAGCTGGCGACACTCAGTATCGCCGGGCGCGAAGCCGCTTTCGCCGAAATCATGCGCCGGCATCGGCAATCGATATTTCGCATGGTGCGCGCGTGCGTCGGAGAGGCTGACGAGGCACTGGACCTGTTGCAGGAGACATTCGTCGCGGCGCATCAGGCCCTGCCCCGCTACGACGGTGATCGATCGATGCGGGCGTGGCTATCGACGATCGCGATCAACAAATGCCGGGATTGGGGACGAAAGCGCACTGTGCGGCGCTTCCTGGCATTCGCCGCACCGATCGGTCCCGAAGCCGAAGCGGTTGCGGACGACCAAGTGGCGGTCGACGACGCCACGGGCGACCGGCAGGAACTCGACCGCGTGACACGCGCGATTTCGAGCCTCCCGACAGCGTTGAAGGAATCCTTGGTGCTGCGCACGATTGAGGGACTGAGTCAGGCAGAAACAGCGGATGCGCTGGGGATCAGCGAAAAGGCGGTAGAAACCCGCCTCTATCGGGCGCGGCGCACCTTGGCGGACAGGCTTGGGGTCAGCGGCCGCTCCACTCTGGCCTGAACAGTTGGTTACGATCGCTTCAGTAGCGGTTCAACAGCGTATGCGCAGAACTCCCCACCGTGAGGAGAGGTGCCATGAAAGTATTCAGTAAGACTGCGCTTGGACTAGGACTGACGCTTGGCATTGCCGTTCCTGCGATGGCCCACGATCAGGACCGGCGGTATCAACGCGACTGGCAACACGCCGCGCAACATCAGCAATTGCGCGACGAGCATCACGACGATCACGATGCTCTCGGCTATGAGCATTCCGAGGCACACGCCTATGGGCTGACGCGTCGGGAACACCGCCAGGTTCATCGTGACCTTCGCCACCAGCACCGCGACGAGCATCGCGATCTCCGGGGCGAACACGGCTATGGCCACGACCGGAATTAATCCGACCCCTACGGCTACCAAGCCGCGTCGGCTCTTCCGCTAAGCGATCACTAGGAGGCGGTAGCGCGTGCTGCCGCCTCCTTGATCAAAAGCGATGAGGGGGAGCGTCCCCCACCGCGTATCAAGGCTAGAGGGACATTCCCGTTCGAGAGCCTTGAGGACTGTATGAGCCGCACTATCGACCGCCGCCAGATGCTCCGCGGCGCTGCCCTGGCGGGCGGTGGCATCGCGCTGACAGCCTATATGCCGGCATGGGCGCAACCCGTTTCGGGCGGGATCGTCAAGCCGCTCCCGATGGTGAGCGGCACCGATATCGCACTGACGATCGACAGCTTCAGACTTCCCGTTGATGGCAAGTCAACGCCCGCGATCGGCGTCAACGGCACCGTGCCGGCTCCGCTCATTCGCTTGAAAGAGGGGCAAAAGGTACGTCTGTCTGTTACCAACAACCTCGACGTGGACAGCTCGATCCACTGGCATGGACTGCTCGTGCCGTTCCCGATGGATGGGGTGCCCGGCATTAGCTTTCCCGGCATCAAGGCGCGCTCGACCTTCGTCTACGAGTTCCCGATCGTGCAGTCGGGCACCTACTGGTATCACAGCCATTCGGGTGAGCAGGAGCAAGAGGGCCTTTACGGGCCAATCGTGATCGACCCGGCCAGTGCGGATCCGATCGCGTTCGATCGCGAGCATGTGATCGTGCTGTCCGACCATAGCCAAATGACCGGCGAACAGATCTTCCGCAAGTTGAAGCAGATGGGAGGCGCCTATTTCAATTATCAGCGACCCACCCTTGCCGGTCTGCTTGCCGGCCGCGAGATGTCCCTGAAAGACCGCATCAAATGGGGCAAGATGCGGATGGACCCTGCCGACATCGCCGATGTTACCGGCTCGACCTATACCTTTTTGGTCAACGGCTATGGGCCGTATGACAACTGGACGGGGCTGTTCAAGGCCGGCGAGCGTGTCCGCCTGCGCATCATCAACGCCGCAGCCCAGACCAACTTCAACGTCCGCATTCCCGACCTGCCGATGACCGTCGTGCAGGCGGACGGGCAGAATGTGCGTCCGATCAAGGTCGACGAGTTTCAGATCGGTGTCGCCGAGACGTTCGACGTGATCGTGACACCCGAGGACCGGGCTTACAGCTTCGTTTCCGAGGCGATCGACCGTTCGGGTATGGGCCGGGCAACGCTTGCTCCACGCGAAGGCATGATCGCGCCCGTGCCCCCGCTACGCCCGCGCACGCTGCTGACCATGACCGATATGGGCATGGACATGGGGAGCATGGGCGGAATGCAGGGCATGTCCGGAATGTCCGGAATGTCTGGCATGTCGGACGAGAACCCGGTCGCGAAGCGCGGGCCGGACCCAACCTTGATGCAGAATGCCTCGCGCAACCTATGGAAGCTGACAGGCTGGAAAGGGCCGACCGACCACGGGACTGTGGCAGTGGGCGCTGCGATGGCGGGTATGTCGGGCATGTCGGGAATGGATCACGGCCAGATGGGCGCCGCGGCCATGCCCGGGATGGATCATAGTCAGATGGCAGCGGGTGGCGCCGGGATGGCCGGTATGGATCACGGCTCAGGCGGCGGCATGAACATGAACATGAACATGCGCGATCCTAAGAATGCGCCCGGCGTCAAAATGGGGCCAGGGGTGCAGACGATCTCCCCGAGTCCCACGGACCGGAGTGGCGAGCCGCCTCAGGGTTTGGAAGACCTCGACCATCGCGTACTCACCTATCGTGATTTGGTGGCGCTGCAGCCCAACCCGGACGTGCGCGCGCCATCGCGTCAGTTCGAGATCCATCTGACGGGCAACATGGAACGCTACATGTGGGGCTTCGATGGCCAGAAGCTGAGCGATCCGGCTGATCCCATTCCCTTTAGCAAAGGCGAGCGGGCGCGGATCACCTTGGTGAATGACACGATGATGCCGCACCCCATCCATTTGCACGGCCACTTCTTCGAGCTGGTGACGGGCCATGGCGATCACGCTCCCCGCAAGCACACGGTGAACGTCCCGCCAGGGGGCAAAATGACCTTTGACCTAACCGCCGACGCGCCGGGCGATTGGGCGTTTCACTGCCATAATCTCTACCACATGACTGCGGGAATGATGCGTGTCGTGACCGTTCGGCCGCTTGAGGGAGCGGCAGCATGAACCGGCTCATCTCGGCGCTTGCCGCCACCACCGTGCTCGGCATGGCAGCACCCGTCGCCGCTCAGTCAATGCAGGGCATGAACATGCCGGGCATGACGATGCCCATGCCCACCAAGAAGAAGCCGGCGACGAAACCGGCGACGAAGGGGAAGCCGGCCAAGGCGAAGCCGGCATCCGCAAAGCGGAAGACGGCTCCAGCGAAGCAAGGCGCCGCCCCGATGGCGGGGATGAAGGGTATGGATCACGGGACCATGCCGGGCATGGATCATTCGACTATGCCCGGCATGGACCAGGCCGCTCCGCAGGGTTCCCAGCACGACATGCAGTCGATGCCCGGGATGCAAATGCCCGGAACTGGCCAGACCGCTCCCCCGGGCGCGCAGCAGCCGATGCAAGGTATGGATCACTCGGCGATGCCGGGCATGGACATGCCGGCCGGCCAGGGCAGCGGTATGCAGGGCATGTCTGGGATGCCCGGCATGGCGATGGAGGGGGTAGCGCAGACTGGTACTGCACTTCCGGCAGGGAATGCTCCGCCCCCGCCCCTCCCGACCGACCATGCGGCTGACGGCGTTTACGGTGCCGACGCGATGATGATGGGGCGCCATCACCTTCAGCAGCATCACGGCGGCCAGAACTTCAACCAGGTGCTGTTGAACCTTGCCGAGTACCAATTCCGCAATGGCCGTGACGGCTATCGCTGGGACGGCGAGGCTTGGTTCGGGGGCGACATCAACCGCCTCTTCGTCAAGAGCGAGGGCGAAGGGGCGTTCCGCAAGGGCATCGAGAGCGCTGAGGTGCAAGCGCTCTACAGCCGGACGATCGGCCCTTACTTCAACCTACAGGCCGGCGTCCGGCAGGACTTGGGGCCGTCACCCAAGCGTACCTACGCGACCGTGGGGTTCGAGGGACTGGCGCCTGGCTTCTTCGAGTTGGAAGGCGCGTTATTCCTGTCGAACAAGGGCGACGTGCTCGGCCGACTGGAGGGCTATTACGACCAACGTGTCACCCAGCGTTTGGTGTTGCAGCCCCGCGCAGAGCTTAATTTCGCCGCTCAGGACGTGCCGGAGAATCAGATCGGCTCAGGTCTCAGCAATGCCGAACTTGGCTTGCGGCTACGCTACGAAGTGAGGCGCGAGTTCGCACCTTACATCGGCGTGTCGTGGGACCGTCGGTTCGGCGACACCGCGCGCTACGCTCGGGCTGAGGGCGACAAGGCCACGTCCAAGAGCATCGTCGCCGGTATTCGCATGTGGTTCTAAAATCGGTCATGCGCCGCGTGCGCCTCGCTCACAGCGGCGAGTGAAGGGGAGAAAGCATGGAGAGAGAAAGATCGAGCATGTTGCGACGGCACCTGCCGAGCTTGCCCTTCGTGGCCGTGCTGGCGGCGCTCGTAGCCGTGGGCGCAGCTGCATTCATCTATCTTGGCATTTATAATATCGCGGCCGATGAGCCGCACACGCCGGCGGTCTATTCGGTTCTCGAACGCCTGCGCAATCAGTCGATCGAGGCGCACGCACGAGGTATTTCACCCCCGGCCGACCTTGCGTCAGCGCAGCGGGTGTCAGTTGGTGCCGGCCTGTATGGAGAGATGTGCTCAGGATGCCATCTTGGCCCGGGCGTCGAAAAATCCGAGATGAGCCAGGGTCTTTATCCGCAAGCGCCCGAACTGGCGAAAGCAGGCCAGCACCTTACGCCTGGTCAGCAATTCTGGATCATCAAACACGGGGTGAAGCTCAGCGCAATGCCGGCGTGGGGCAAGTCGCACCCAGACCCCCTGATCTGGGATATGGTGGCGTTCGTGCGCAAGCTGCCGGGAATGACGCCCGAGCAGTATAAGGCGCTTGTCGCGAGTGCGCCGGCCGATCACGACGAGATGATGAAAGATATGCCGGGCATGAAGTGATGCCAGCAGCGGGATTGGAGGGGCGGTTCTGAAAAGCGCGAAACTAAGGCTGCACCTCTTTGCGAGCCGCACCCACAAATGGCTTGCGATCGTCGTCGGTGCGCAGCTCCTCCTGTGGTTCACGAGCGGCGCGGTGATGAGCTTTTTGCCCATTGACCGGGTGCATGGCGATCACCTGGTGAAGCGCAAAGCCGCGGTGGTACTGCCCCGCGAGCTCCCGCTCGCGCCGCCATCGACGATCGTCGCCAAGACTGCCGCGCCGATCGAAGCGATCACTTATCGCATGTGGCTTGGTCGAGCTGTCGCCGAAGTCGTGACGGCTGACGGCACCCGCCTAGTAGACGCGAGGACCGGCGCGGCGCTGCCTGCTCCTACCGCGCGCCAAGCTGAGGCGCTCGCGCGAGCCGCCTGGCGGGGCAGCGCTCAACCTAAGGCAACAGTGGAGCGGATCGAGAGTGCCAGCCCCGAGTATCGCGGGACACTTCCCGCTTGGCGCGTTGCCTTCGCCGACCCGGATTCAACCCGCGTTTTCATCACGGCCGACACCGGCCGGATCGCGGCGGTAAGGACTGGAACGTGGCGGCTCTACGACTTTTTCTGGGGTCTTCACATCATGGATTGGAAGAACCACGACGACTTCAACACGCCATGGCTGCTTGCCTTCGCGATCGGTGGGCTGGCACTTTGGGCAGGTGGGGCGGTTCTTCTCTACATGCGTTGGCCGAAGCGCCGACGCCGTAACGCCGGGGGGCGGCCAACTTTACAGCAGGGAAACGCATAATGGATGACCACAAAGGCCAGATGAACATGGGCATGGGCTACGGCCGGTTCGCGGCAATGATCGCGACCTCGACCGCCGTGATGTTCGGGCTCATGTATGTGAACGTCTATGCCCTTGGGCATGTCGAGTTCAGCCAGACCCGGTTTTGGATGGCGTTCGTGATGGGCGCGGCGATGGCCCTCATCATGCTCGGCTTCATGTGGTCGATGTATAAGAACAAGCGAACGAACGCCGCCATTCTGGGCGGCAGCGTCGTCGTGTTCGCGCTCGCGCTATGGCTGGTCCGCAGCCAGGATACGGTCGACGACGTGAGCTGGATGAAGGCCATGATCCCCCACCATTCGATAGCGATCCTGACGAGCGAGCGGGCGCATATCAAAGATCCCGAGGTTCGGAAGCTGGCGGACGGGATCATCGACGCACAGGTTCGCGAGATCACAGACATGAAGCGGCTGATTGCCAGGCTTGAGGCACACCCGACGCCGGACGGTGCGCCGGACCTTCCCTCCTATCGCGACAAGCAGGTTCCCCCTCCCGCGCCTGAGACGGACGAGAGCGCTGGGGTGAACACCCTACAGCCGATGCGTTGATAGGATAATTGTAAGCGCTCCGTCCGGGATGCTACGCTGTTACGGCAAAATGATACGTATAAACGGAGCGTACCCCTCAGAAATAAAGTCCCGTTCCCAGCCAACATCTCGCGCGTTCTAGCAGGCGTGGGTGAGGGCTAACCGCCCCGCACGCGTAGAAGATTTATAACTCAAGGAGATCGACAATGCGCTTCACTCCGACCTTAGCAGCTTTCGCACTGATCGCCACGCCCGCACTTGCGCAGCAAGGCGGGGGAATGCAGGGCATGGACCACGGCCAAATGTCCGGCGTGAAGCATGACGACATGGCTGGCATGATGGCCGGCAACCCCTACGGCCAGGCCGAGATGGACATGCATCAGAAGATGATGGCGGCCAAGCAGGGCGACGCGGCCGAAATGTGGACGCGCAAGATGATCGAGCACCACCGCGGTGCCATTGCCATGTCGCGCGTTGCGGTACGCGAAGCCCGCGATGCCGAGACGAAGCGCATGGCGCAGATGACGATCACAAAGCAGGAAAAGGACATTGCTGAGCTACAGGCGTGGCTCCGCAAGCATGGCAAGCGCCCGCAGTAAGGAGCGCTGTCCCGCCCTGCCGATCCCCCTATTCCCCGGCGGGGCGGGTATCTTTCGTTTAGGAACTGATCCGATGAAGACCGGTGTTCGTGGCGTCGTCGCCGCTCTGCTGATGACCATCCCCGCGGTCGCACCGGCCGCGACCGACATTGCCATGCACCGCGATCCCGGATGCGGCTGTTGCGAGAAATGGGCGGCGCAGGTGCGCCAGCAGTTCGGCCGCAACGTCCAGATTATCGACGATGCGCACCGCGATGTGCTCCAGCGCAAGACGGGCGTGCCCGCGGATCTCGGCTCCTGCCATACCGCGATCATCAACGGCCTGGCTTTTGAGGGACATGTCCCGATCGCTGACATGAAGCGAGCGCTGGCGCAGCATCCTAAGGGTGTGCGCGGCCTAGCCGTGGCTGGAATGCCAATGGGTTCACCCGGCATGGAAGTGCCGGGCATGAAAGCTCAGCCGTATGACGTGATCGCGTTCGGTCCTGGTGGCCGGCGTGTGTTTGCCCATCACGGCGGATAGTCGTTGACACCCGCACGTCCACGCCCGACCGTATCGGTGTGAAAGGTCATCTTTCCTTTTTTCTCCTCTTGGGAGCATTGCTTGGCTTGTTCGGTCAGCAGGCTGCCTATGCCGGGGGACCAACGCTCGCGCCGACGATGGAAGTGAGCCATGCCATGCCATCCGGCATGGACTGCGCCGGAATGGAAGCAATGCCGAAAGCTGTGCATGAGCAGCCCTGCAAAGGGCTTACGCTCGCATGCATCGCTCAGATGGGATGCATGATCCCCATGACCATCCAAGACCGTCTTCCTCTGGCGGCACCACGCGTGCCCCTGCCTCCCGTCGCCTACCGCGCCGTGGACGCACCCTTGGCCGGACGCGACCTAATGCCGGAACTCCAACCGCCCACCGTCTGAGCTGACCCGATCGCGGTCTTGCATCTGCGTCCTCACGAAAGGGCGTGGGCGAGAGCGCGTGATCGTATCACTCCCTCCAGACGGACTTAGCCATGCGCGCATCCCTGATGCTGGCCGTGGCGGCGCTTTCAACGAGTGCCGCGCACGCAGAATCCCTCACTTACGACCAAGCGATACGCGGGGCGGTTGCAAATGCCCCCGGAGCAGCCGCAGGGCGCGCGGGTGTCACGGCTGCCCAAGCCGAGGCCGGCGCGGCCGGAAGCCTTCCCGATCCCCGATTATCGATCGGGATCGACAACTATCCAATTTCGGGACCTCCAGCCTTCTCGCTGTCGCGTGACAACATGACGATGGGGCGGGTCGGCTTTCAGCAGGACTTGCCCAACCTGGCCAAGCGCCACGCTGCGCAGGCGCAAGCCCAGGCGGCAATCGTGACCGCCCAAGCGTCCCAGGAGATCAAGCTCCGGCAGATCCGGTTAGGTGCGGGACAAGCGTGGATCGACCTTGCTTATGCCGGTCGACGGTTGGCAGCGATCGATGCGATCATCAGGTCGCTGCGCGCACTCCCGCCTGCCGCGCGAACGGCCGTTTCGTCCGGCACGGCGCGTCCGGCCCAAAGCTTGGGGATCGACCAGGCCATTGCCGGTCTGGAGGATCGGCGCGACGAGCTG
>Ga0160428_1000232_pt1 | contig 68620 bp, 58 predicted proteins | sample SolpanmetagenomM_FD_108198 | JGI IMG/M metagenome (GOLD analysis project Ga0160428, IMG submission 108198) | Solar panel surface microbial communities from Lawrence Berkeley National Laboratory, California, USA - M | ecosystem: Engineered > Built environment > Solar panel > Unclassified ... | reverse complement strand
GTAGTAGGCGTTGTAGGTCTGGGGCGTCATGCCCCACTCGGTGCGGTCTACGGGCTTGCCGAGCTTGTTGAGCTGGTAGTTGTACTGCCACTGGTTGGCGCGCATCACGTTGGCGGCCAGCGAACTGCGGTCGATGGCCAGGCTCGAGTAATCCTTCCACTTGTTGGGGTAGCCGACCTTGGGGTTGATTTTGTGAAGCTTGTCCAGGGCTACCACTTTGGTGGGCGCGCTCATCCAGTCCACGTTTTTGATGTGCTCGGCAAACGACGACACCACGTTTTTTACCAAGGTATCGTAGCGGGCTTTGGCCTCAGGCTTGAAGTATTCTTTCACGAAAAGCTGGCCCAGGGCGTCGCCAAGGGCATCTTCCTCCATGTCGAGCACGCGCTTCCAGCGGGGGCGCATAGCCTTGGCCCCGCGCAACGTGGTGCCGTAAAAGGTAAAGCTCTCATCCACAAACGACTGGCTGAGCGTGGGCGCAAACTCGCGCGCCACCTGCCAGCTGAGGTAAGCCTTCCAGTCTTCAACCGGCTTGGTTTTCAAGAGCTGGCCCACCGTCTGGTAAAACTCGGGCTGGCCCACAATCACGGTATCGACGCTAGCCGCGCCCAGCTGGCCAAACCACGATTTCCAGCTCACGCCGGGCGTCAGCTTGTCGAGCTGGGCCAGGGTCATCTTGTTGTAGTTCTTGTAGGGGTCGCGCAGGGCTTCGAGCTTGCGCGACGACTTGGCTAGGCTCGTTTCGAGCGCCATCACCCGCGCGGCGTTGGCGTTGGCTAGGGTCGAGTCCTGGCCCAGCAGCTTGAACGTATTGGCCACGTGGCGCAGGTAGGCGCGGCGGATGTTTTTGGTGCGGGTGTCGGTGTTGAAGTAGTAGTCGCGGTTGGGCAGGCCCAGGCCGCTCTGGTGCAGGTACAGCGCCATCTTGTCGCTGTTTTTATCGTCCTGGCTCACGCGCGGGCCGATGAGGGCACGCACGCCGATTTTGATTTCTTGAGCCACTACGCCCGGCACGTCGGCCGCCGTTTTGATGGCCGCAATGCGGTCGAGCTCGGGCTTGATGGGCGTGTAGCCCAGCTTGTCGGCCTTGGCCGAATCGATGCCCACAGCCCAGAAATCGCCGATTTTCTGCTGGTTGCTGCCCGCGGCGCCGTTGGCCTTGGCGGCCTCCACGCTGGTTTCGCGCAGGCGGCTGTAGACCTCCTTCTGCACCTCAATGCCGATGCCCGAGTTGCTCTCTGAGGCCGGAATGGGGTGGCCCTTAATCCAGGCGCCGTTGGCGTAGCTAAAAAAGTCGTCGCCGGGCGCCACAGTGGTGTCGAGGGCGGCGCGCAGCAAATCGGGCTGCTTGCCCGCGCTGGCCGACGAAGTAGAGGACGAATTGCAGGCCGTAGCCAAGGCGGCCAGCAGCGGCAGCGCCAACAGATTTTTATTCATAAGAACGTAGCGTAAGCTTTAGCTTGCGGCCCGCGCGTAGCCAGCCAGTACAAGCGCGCAAGCTAAACCCAACCGGGCCAGCCCACCAACAGGCGCCTCACTGCGTAAGCGGGTTGCACCATCTTCGACATCATGACGCTCGCGCAGTTGCTACTCCTCAATTTTACCCTGGCGGCCTACCTCACCGGCGTTATCTGGGTGGTGCAGCTGGTCACGTATCCCGCGCTACTGCTGGTGGGCAAGGCCGACTTTGCCCGTTACCACGCGGCCCATACCCGCGGCATGGGCTGGGTGGTGGGCGCGCCGATGGTGGCCGAACTAGCCTTGGCCGCCTGGCTGGCCTGGGCGGCCTACCCCGCCTGGGGCGCCGGCCCGGCACTGGGGCAGTTGGCGCTGGTAGTGGCCGTGTGGCTGGCCACGTTCTTCATCGCCGTGCCCTTTCACAACCGGCTCGAAGCCGGCGGCTACAACTACGTGGCCCTCGACGGGCTGGTGCGCACCAACTGGCTGCGCACGCTAGCCTGGACGACGCGGCTGGCCTGGCTAGGGTGGCTGCTCTGGAAAATGCTGCCGCTCTCCAACATTCGGGCCATCGCGCCGTAACTTGCGGTCTAAAATCCGGCTTATCTCATGATGATGAAACGTTTCCTGCCCGCGCTGCTAGCCTCAGCGGCCCTCACGCTGACCCTGGCCGCTTGCAGCTCGCCCGACGGCAACCCCACTTCGACCGAAGACGACGTAGCCACCGCGCCGCTGCCCCCCCTGCCGGCAGCCGTAGACACCACCGGCGGTAAGAAAGCCCCCGCGCCCGCTGCCAACAGCGTGATGCGCGAGCTAACGGCCCCCAACGCCGTGGAAGACATCAAGAAGATGCAGCCCCAGATGTAGACCGCAGATTTAACGGATTTAACTGATTTCGGCGATTCAGACAGTTTGCTGCTGGGCAGCGCTGCCGGTCGCCGTTGGGTTGGTTGATTCGTAGGGTTTAGGCTGCTGCTTTGGCAGTAGTTGAAGCCTGTGCTTTGGAGCTGCCTGGCAGCCTGAGGCGCAGGCTTTTGCGTGGCTAATCTTTTTTTCTTTTATGACGAACCTCTCCCCTATCCTGCGGCGCGGCCAGGAGGCCGACCTGCCCCGCGTGCTGGCTCTCATTCAGGAGCTGGCCGAGTTTGAGCGCGAGCCCGATGCCGTGACCAATACGCTGGAAATGATGCGCCACGACGGCTTCGGGCCAACGCCGATTTTTGGCTTCTTCGTGCTCGAAAACGGCGCCGACCTCGTCGGGCTAGCCCTCTTTTACACCGCCTACTCGACCTGGAAGGGCCGCATGCTCTACCTCGAAGACCTGGTAGTGACCGAGGCCGCCCGGCGCGGTGGCTACGGCCGCCAGCTCTTCGATGCCGTGGTGGCCGAGGCCCAGCGCACCGGCGCCCAGCGCATGAAGTGGCAGGTGCTCGACTGGAATGAGCCGGCCATTGCCTTCTATAAAAAGCTCGGCGCCACCATCGAAGGCGAGTGGCTGAACGGCAACCTCAGCGCCGAAGAGCTGCAAGCGTATCAGTTTGCAGCAGCGGCTAAGTAAACTTCCGCCCGAAAACGCTCGTCGGGCTACGCCTGCCAACAGCACTACAGACGCAGCAGCCGGCTGAAAATTAGAGCCTCACCACCCTTACGCTGCTGCTGCCCTGGTCGCTGGTGAGACGCAGGATGTAGAAGCCCGGCCGCAGCCCGGCCACCGCCAGCGTGAGCACGTTGAGGCCCGCTTGCACGGCCACGCGCTGGCCCCGGTGGTAGCGGCCCAGCTCATCGTAGAGGCGCAGCACCAGGTCGCCGCTGGCGGCGGCCGGGTAGGCCAGCCGCAGTTCGTCGCCGCTGATGGGGTTGGGAAATACCTGCGCGGCCGCGGTGGCCTCGCCCAGCACGGGTAGCGGGGCGGCGTAGTCGGTGGTGCCATCGGGGCGGCGCAGGCCCAGGCGGTAGTAGTGCAGGCCGGCGGCCGGGCGCGGGTCGGTGAGCACGTACTGGCCACTGGCCAGCCCGGCGCTGGCCGTGGCCGCCGCCTGCCAGCCGGCGCGGGCGGCCGTGGTATCGCCCCCCAAGCTGCGCTCCAGCACAAAGCCCGTGACAAAGCACTCGGCGCGGGTGCTGAACGAAACCGTGGGCACCGCGCCCGCCGCCGCCGCCAGCCCCGTGAGGGGGGCCGGCAGCAGGGCCGCCCCGCCGCAGCCCCGGTTGCGAAAGCTGCGGGTGCGCAGCACCAGGCGCCCGCCCGCCACATCAGAGGCAGGGTCAAGGGTGCGCAGGTTGGCCCCCGCCGCTACCCCGAAGTGCATGATGGCCCCGGGCCGGATGAGGTGCGAAAGCTGCTGGGCGTGGCCCAGCTCGTGCACGGCCACCGACTCAAAATCGTACTGCCCCAGGCTGGCCAGCGCCGGCCCAAACTGAAACGGCAGGCTGGTGGCAAACTGCTGGTCGATTTCGGAGACGTAGAAAATGATATCGCCCTGCGGGTTGTAGCAGCCTGAGTAGTACGACGTGGTGCGGCCCAGCACCCGGGCGGGCAGCGTGCCATCGTCGAAGGCCACCACGTTGGCATTGTCCGAGGCAATGGTATTGGCCGCGGCGTCGGCGCCCACCTCCCAGTTGATGCCCGAGGTGCAGCGCCACTGCGTGAGCGCCCGCTGCCAGGCCGCGTTGGCCGCCGCATTGCTCCGAAAATTGGGGCTGAATCGAAACGTGAGGCCGCCCGTAGCGTTGGTAGCCACGTGGTTGGGCCGGTCCACAAACGTGCCGCCGGTATTATCAATATTGCTGAGGGCAAAGACGATAACGAGCGACGAGGGAGTATCGGCGGTGGTGCCGTCGCTGGTGGTCACGCGCACCGGGCCGGTGCCGGCGGGGTGGCCGCCGGTGGCCAGCGAGGGCACCCGCACCTGTATCTGGGTGTCGCTCCAGCTCAGGTAATCGCGGTCGAGGGCGCGGGTGGTGGTGGCGCCCCCGTCGTCGGCATTGCGAAAATCGATGCCTCCGCTGCCCCGGCTTGCCCCGAACCCACTGCCGCGCAGGGTAAGCACGGCCCCGGTGCCCGCCGTAGTCTGGGCCGGGCTAAAACCCGCGATGAGGGGCGCCAGCGTTTGCTGGGTAGCGCTGGTGCCCGCCGCCCCGAGGCTAGCGGCTTGCAGGCGGGCATTGGGGCGCAGTGTGCGCGGCAATTGCCCGCTGAGCTGGGTGGTTTGCTGCGCGGCCTCGGCCCAGGTGGCGTAGGCGCGGGCGGGCTCGGCCGCCGTGGCGCGGGGCAGGTCGTAGGTGATAACCCCTTGGCTGGAAGCGTAGGCAGCGTAGGCCGGGGCCACACCGGCCCAGGGAGCCGGCACCAGGAAGAAAATGCCCTGCTGGCCCACCGGCAGAGGCCCGAGCGTATTGGTGAGCACTTGCCGGGCCAGGCCCACCTGGCCCCCTTCTACCAGCAGCGGCAGGGCGGCCGTATCAGGCAGCGCCCCCTTCAGCACCCGAAACACGCGCAGCCGCTGCCGGGTGTAGATGCGCTGCCGGGCGGCATCCCATTCACCTTGGCCGTCAATTACTTCGGCCTCTACAATGAGGCTGGCGGCCTGCACGCGCGCGGCCGGGGCCAGCGGCTGCAGCAGGCAGGGTAGCGACGTGGCCTGGGCCGCCGCCCGGCCTGCTACCCACACCAGGGCCAGCCCGGCCAGCCAGCGCCGAAAAAAATAGAGAAGATGCATAGACGAATGTAACCCGGGCCCACCATCTGCCCACGCCAACTCTCCAAAAGTTCGGCACGTTTTCTGAAAAGAGGGTAAGCCCTGGCGCCTTGTTTGCGTATTACCTCCTGCCCACTCCTTTTCAGCATTTCTTATTCGTTGGCTCTCCGTATGACGCGCTTCTCTATTCTTTTTGCTACCCTGCTGGCTGCCAGCACCCTGCCGGCCCTTAGCCAAGTGGCCCCACCGCGGGCGGCCGCCACGGCCGCGCCCCACCCCTGCGGCACCTTCAACGGCCGCATTATGGCCGCCGAAAAGCCGCTGGCCGGCGCCAGCATTTTCGTGAAGGGCACCAGCGTCATCCTCATCACCAATGAGGAAGGCTTCTTTACGCTACCCGCCTCCATTACCTCCTTCCCAACCCTGGCCGTGAGCGCCGCCGGCTACGCCCCGCAGGACATCACCTACGAGTCGTGCGCGCCGGTTACCATCGAGATGCAGCTGCTGCCGGGCACGCGCATCAAGCAGCACGGCAAGCGCAAGGGCTTTATTATGAAAACCGGCTCGTAGCGCGCTCCGCCGCGCTACGGCATTCCCACTATTGCCTTTGCTCATGGCGGACGACGCCGTTTTTTACATCGACCACAGCTTTCGGGTGCCGGGCCTGGGGCTACTGGTGCTGCCCACCGCGCCGGCGCCCGGCTGGCTAGCCCCGCTGGCCTTGCATACGGCGCTGGTAGTGCAGTTGCACCGGCCGGGCCAGCCCGCACTGGTGCTGCCCGCCACCGTGGAGGAGCTGGCCCACGAGCCGCACCCGCCCACCCGCGCCCTGCTGCTCGATGCCGACCCCGGCCCGCTACCGGCCGGGGCCTGGCTCACGCTGATAGAGGTTTCTGCGTCTGAGCTACTTTAGGCTACCAACAGCCTACTTATCAATAAATTATTAATTTTAAATAGCTATCCGCTTTTCACCCGGCAAGCTGAACCTTGGCGATGAGGGCAGTGCTGCCGCCGTGGTCGTCGTCGGTTACGAGCAGCAGTTCGAGCAGTCCGGGGCCTAGCGTACGGCGCACGGCCAGGCCCTCTACTTTGCCGAGGTAGGGGCGGCCATCGGCCCAGGCGAGGCGGGCGAAAATAGCCCTCTGGCGGGCCAAATCCAGCACGCCCACGAAGGAGCCCAGCACGGCGCCGTCGGCCACGGCATCAGCGGCGGCTTCTACCGAAGCACTCACCAGCAGGCGGTTATCGACCAGCGTGGCACCCGAGAAGCCGGCCGCGTAGCCGCCCAGCGCGGGCAGCTCAAACGTCAGCATTCGCACTGGCACTGCCGCCGCCCAGCGCGGCTCGAAGAGGTGCGTGAGCGCTTCGAGCGGCAGGGCAAACAGCACCGCCGGCCCGCCGCCTACCGGCCGCTGCAACAGCAGCAGTTCGGTGGCGCTAGTGGCGGCCGCCTCAATGTTGAGGGTGGTACCAGCCGGCAGCTGTGCCCGCAGCCGGGCGTAGAGGGGTGCCAGGTCGAGGCGCTGCACGAAGCGCGGCGCGCCGGCCGCGCCCGCCGCGGGTAGGCCCACGAAGTAGCCGACCTCGCGGTTGGGGCGCGCGCCCGAGCCGCACAGCAGCAGGCCAGCCACGCCGCCCGGGCCCACGATGGCGGCCATGCTTTCGAGGTCGGGCTTGTTGTTTTTGGGAATGCGGCCGGTGCCGAAATCGGTGGTTTCAAACAGTTGCACCTGGCCGGTGGGGGCCAGCGTGGCAGCATCGAGCAGGTAGAGGTAGGGCGCGTCGTCGCTCACGACGTAGGCCGTGGGGCCGACTATCTCCACGCCCGAGGCCGAGGGCAGGCGGGGCAATACAGTTTCGGAAAGGATGGTGGCAGTCACGGGCAGCGTTTTTTTACAAAATACGGGGGCCGGGCGCGAAGGGCTGACTTGCACTTACTACTTAGGCACTACGGTAGAGCTAGCTCGTTGAGCGCGCAACAGCTAACCTGAACCGTTGATAACCTGCGCATAACATTGGCCGGCTCAGCGCCCGTAGAAAGCGCCGAATCGTTGTTTTCCGCCCGTTATGGCCCTCCCGCTGCACCAGTTGCCCGCCCACGTAGCCCACTCCCGCACCCGTGTTCACGTGGTGGTTGAAACGCCTAAGGGCAGCCGCAATAAAGTGGCCTTCGACCCCGAGCTGGAAGCCTTCAAGCTCAAGGGCGTATTACCCGAGGGCCACAGCTTTCCCTACGATTTTGGCTTCGTGCCCTCGACCCTCGCCGCCGATGGCGACCCGCTCGATGTGCTGCTGCTGCTCGATGCGCCCGCCTTTCCGGGCTGCGTGGTGGAGGCCCGCCTGCTGGGCGCCCTCGAAATAGAGCAGCACGAAGCCGACGGCACCGTGCAGCGCAACGACCGGCTGGTGGCCGTGGCGGCCCACTCGCGCGAGCACAACCACCTGCACGCCCTCACCAACCTCTCGCCCAATATGCTGCACGAGGTAGAGCACTTTTTCCACTCCTACAACGAGGCGAAGGGCGGCGAAATCAAAGTGTTGCGGCGCGTGGGGCCCGAGCGGGCACACCAGCTGCTGACCCAGGCCCTCAGCTAGCCCATCCGCGCCATGCCTGATTTACTCGACTTTCTCTTCGGCCCGCACGCCGACTCGCATACCATCACGGCGGTGCAGCTGACCACGCGGTCGGTACTCGTGTTTTTTGCGGCGCTGGGGCTGCTGCGGGTGTCGGGGCCGCGCACTTTCGGCGGCAGTACGGCCTTCGACTTGGTAGTTAAAATCATGCTGGGGGCCATCCTGAGCCGGGCCGTGGTGGCGGCCTCGCCGTTTGGGGGCACGCTGCTGGCGGGGCTGGCCTTTGTGCTGCTGCACCGGGGGCTGGCCTGGGCCTCGTATCGCTACGAGTGGGTCGATAAGCTGGTGAAGGGCCAGGTGTACGTGCTGGCGGAAAAGGGCCAGCCTCGCCCCGAACAGTTGCACCAGCTCAACCTCAGCGAAAAGGACCTGCGCGAGGGCCTGCACGAAAACGGTAACGTGGCCAGCCTGGCCGATACCGAGGCCGTGTACCTGGAGCGTGACGGCAGTATTTCGGTGGTAAAGAAGCAGGTAGGAGCGGCCACATAGAATGATAACACCCTAGCCAGTCGCGATACTAGCTTATTGCCAGGGTGTTGCGTTTATTGCGGCTGGTTTTCACTCTGTCCTCACCTTTCACCGCATGACCCCTTACTACCAACCTTCCAATAAAATGCCCCTGGCGGGGGTGCTGGGCCTACTGGCCGGCGGCATGGTGGCCGCTCTACTGCTAGCGCTGGTCTACATCTACGCCGTGTGGTACATCCCGTTTGTGTACATCAATTTTTTCCTGTGCCTGGGCTTTGGGCTGGTATTGGGAGGCGCGCTGGCGCTGCTGGTGCGGGCGGGCAAGCTGCGCAGCCCCGGCGCCGTGGGCGCGCTGGCCTTGCTGGTGGGCCTGGTGGCCGTGTACCTGGAATGGGGCGTGTACCTAACCCTGATTTTCAACTCTGAATCGACGGGTAGCGGGGCCAATGCCGCTACAAGTACTTCGTTCAGCCTCAGCCTGTTTCTGGATATTCTGACGCACCCGGGGGCCATGTGGCTGGCCCTGCAGAAAATTAACGAAACCGGCACGTGGTCGCTCAAGGGCAGCACGCCGTCGGGGGTGTTTCTGGCCGTTATCTGGGTGATTGAGGCGGCAATTATTCTGGGCGGCACCTACCTGATGGCCAAGGCGCAGGCCACCGAGCCCTTCTCCGAAACCAGCAACGAATGGGCCACCGAGGAAACGCTGGCCCACCCGCTCACCTTCGCCCAAGACGTAGCCACCACCCGCACGGCCCTCGAAAGCGGCCAATTGCATCACCTCACGCCGCACACCGCCACCGAAGCCGAAGCGCCCTTTGCGCGCCTCAAGCTGCACAGCGCCCCCAACGACCCCAATTGCCGCTACCTGACGCTGGAAAACGTAACCACCACGCTTGATAAAAAAGGCAAGCCTAGCCAAAGCACCGCCACCGTGGTGCAGCATCTCGCCATTTCGCCCGCCAATTTTCAGGAGCTGCAACGGCGCTTTGGCACGCTGCCCGCTAGCACCCCGCTAGCAGCAGACTCCCCAAGTAATTAACAGCTTGCCGGTTATAAGAATATTTCTTGGCCACAGCGAAGAGAAGGGTATTATTAGAAAGCAGCCTAAAAAGCATTCAGGTCTAAATCGCTGGCAAGCTTGCCGAGCAACAGCCGAATGAAAGACGGTTAGAAGAACGGCGGGCGGGCTCATGCCTTACCTAGCGCAATACTTCTACCCACCCTTTCAGTTGCTGCCCGGTCCGGGGGTTACGCAGCCGATAGTAGTAGGTACCATTAGGTTGCTGGGAAGCTTGCCACGAGTTGTCGTAGTTGCTTTGGCGGTGTATTAGCCGGCCCCAGTGGTTATAAAGCTCTAAGTCCCATTGCCGCGCTTCCAAGCCTTGTAGCCTGAATACTTCGTTGTTATTATCGCCGTTTGGGGTAACGATATTGGGAATATAGCAGGTCACGGCCACTGTGCTGCCGATGCTCACGCAGCCCTGATAATTGCGGACTTCTACCTGGTAACGGCCCGCAGTGGCAACTTGCAGCGAGGGAGCAGTCGAGCCATCGGACCAGCGCACGGTAGTACCGGGCGGCGTGGGCACGCTAAGCACTAGGCTACTGCCCTGGCACAGACGTACCGTATCGGGCAGGGCCACTGGGGGCAGCGGCGACACTAGCACGGTGCGCCGAAAGCGATAATACTGCCCCCGGCTAGTAGTCGATAAGGTTACTGGGTACGCGCCCGGGACCGGAAAAGTGCGCGTTACGCTCACGCCCTGCACCGAATCAACTTTGTTGGTCAGCGGGTCAAAAAATGTCCACGTGAGCGGGCCGGTGCCAGTGGGTATCTCGTAGGGTGTCAAGGTGAGGGTGCCCCCGGCGCATACCGGCTCGGCCATGTAGTCGAGGGCTGGCGGCTGGCGGCGCACCACGTTTTGCAACTCATTGCCGCTCATACCCCTTACATTGCCAATGTAGGTATAATGCAGCCCCACGGGCCGGTAATTAATGGCAGCGCCGCGTCGATTAGGTCGGTCTATAATGTCCACGAAGGGCGAAGACGCAATATAGATGCGGCCATCGGGGCCGATTTCTAGCGCGCTGGGGGGAAGATGGGACTCGTCAGTCGCCAGCGATTGATAGACCAATTGCTTTGAAGCACGGATGGCCGCCGTAGCACCAGCTTGCAAGTCGTACTGGTACAGGAAGCCATCGGTGCGCATAACGCCGGGGCCACCCAGGCGCGACTGACTCTGGTACAGTTTGGTAGCGTCTGCCGAAAACTCAAAGTCGTGGATGCGATAACTTGTTACGTCCGTATCCAGCACCTGGGCGTTGGCTACCAAACCCGTAGCAGCATCGAAGTCAAACAGCTCTACCGGCATGTACAAGCCGCAGCGCACCAGCCGCTTCCCATCGGGCGCAAACTTCATCGTACTGAGGTTGGTGCTAAAGCTGCCGCTAGTGCTGGCTACCGGCGTGGTGCTCACGCCAGCGGCCGTCACCGCAAAGCTGTAAAATACGTTGTCGCCTAAGCCATGCACCAGCACCCACACGTCACGCCGGTTGGCGTGCTGCATCCCGATAACGCCCTCCGTCACTTTGCTGCTGAGCGCAGGGGTAGGCAAGCGCACGTTGCGCACGGCCGTGACACCCCCCAGCCCCGCGCGTAGCGACAGGTCTACTTCTGTGTAGCACAAGCCTCCGTTCAACAGGTTAAGCTGCGAGTCGGTGGTAAAAATGTAGTACAGCGACTTGCTACCAGGCTTTTGCACGATTAAAACGCCGCGCGAGGCCCCGTTTCCGGTGCTTAGCAGGGCAGGCTTACCGTCGCAGGTGCTGCACACAGTGGGCATGGGGTTGTGTTCCCTATCCCACACCATATTCCCATTCGTGTAAAACAGGAGCTGCCCTTTGGCATCAGAAATGGTCGAGCAGCCCCCGAAGTATCGGAAGCTACTACTTTGAAAAGCTGACCCTAGTGGGCCGAAATTTATTCCGTACAGAAAGTTGAATGTCCAGTTGTCATTTTCACCCTGCGCCCAGCTTTTGCCCCCATTTAGTAGCAGCACCAGCATTAGTAGTATACGTCGCATCCGCCTAGGTTCGAGAATAAAATGAACGACTGCGCCCCGACTAGCTTATAAATCTGGTCTGGCCGGATTTACGAGCTAGCCGGGGCGCGGCAAGATACAGGTTACGGCTCACTCACCGTACTGCTTTTACCCTAACTTCTTATACCGCACGCGCTTGGGCTCCACGTCGCCGAGGCGCTTGCGCTTGGCTTCCTCGTAATCGGTGAAGTTGCCCTCGAACCACACCACCTCCGAGTCGCCCTCAAAAGCCAGAATGTGGGTGGCCAGCCGGTCGAGGAACCAGCGGTCGTGGCTGATGATAACGGCGCAGCCGGCGAAGTTTTCCAGCGCGTCTTCCAGGGCCCGGATGGCGTTCACGTCCAGGTCGTTGGTGGGCTCGTCGAGCAGCAATAGGTTTGCTCCCTGCTTCAGGGTCATGGCCAGGTGCACGCGGTTTTTCTCGCCGCCGCTCAAGGTGCCGACCTTCTTCTCCTGGTCGCCGCCGCCGAAGTTGAACTTGCTCACGTAGGCTCGCGAGTTCACCGGCCGGCCGGCCAGCAGCATGGTTTCGGTGCCGCCCGTGATGGTGTCAAACACCGACTTGCTGCCGTCGAGCGAGTCGTGCTGCTGGTCGATGTAGGCGGTTTGCACCGTAGGGCCCACCTCGAAGGTGCCCGCGTCGGGCGCCATCTGGTCGGTTATCATCCGAAACAGCGTGGTTTTGCCCGCGCCGTTGGGCCCAATGATGCCCACAATGCCGCCCTGCGGCAGTGAAAACGACAGATTCTCAAATAGCAGCTTGTCGCCAAAGGCCTTGCGCAGGCCAGCGGCCTCAATCACTTGCGCCCCCAGGCGCGGGCCGTCGGGGATGAACAGCTCCAGTTTCTGTTCCTTGTCCTTGGCTTCCTCGCTGGCTAGCTTTTCGTAGTTGGCGAGGCGGGCCTTGCCCTTGCTCTGGCGGGCCTTGGGCGACATACGCACCCAGTCCAGCTCGCGCTGAAGCGTTTTGGCGCGCTTGCTCTCGGTGTTTTCTTCTTTGGCCAGGCGGTCGGTTTTCTGCTCCAGCCAGCTGCTGTAATTGCCCTTCCACGGAATGCCCGAGCCGCGGTCGAGCTCCAGAATCCAGCCGGCCACGTTATCCAGGAAGTACCGGTCGTGGGTGACGGCGATGACCGTGCCCTTGTACTGCTGCAAGTGCTGCTCGAGCCAGAACACGCTTTCGGCGTCGAGGTGGTTGGTCGGCTCGTCGAGCAGCAGCACGTCGGGCTCTTGCAGCAGCAGGCGGCACAGCGCCACGCGGCGCTTCTCGCCGCCCGAGAGGTTGCCGATGAGGGCTTCTTCGGGCGGGGTGCGCAGGGCATCCATGGCCCGCTCCAGCTTGGAGTCGAGGTTCCAGGCGTCGAGCTGGTCCAAGCGCTCCTGCACGGTGCCCTGGCGCTCGAGCAGCTTGTCAAAATCCGCGTCTTCGGCCCCGAAGGCCTCGTTGATTTCGTCAAACTCCTTGAGCAGGGCCACCGTTTCGGCCACGCCTTCTTCTACCACCTGGCGCACGGTTTTGGTGGCGTCGAGCTGGGGCTCCTGCTCGAGGTAGCCCACCGAGTAGCCCGGCGACCATACTACCTCGCCCTGAAACTGCTTATCGACGCCGGCAATGATTTTCAAGAGGCTCGACTTGCCCGAGCCGTTGAGGCCGAGCACGCCGATTTTGGCACCGTAGAAAAACGAGAGGTAAATATTTTTGAGAACTTGCTTCTGGGGCGGGTAAATTTTGCTTACCCCCGCCATACTGAAGATAATGGTGGGCTGGTCGGACATAGGACAAGGCTGGGCTACTGAGCGGAATCTTGCAAAGCTACCGTGCAAAAGCAGCTTAGCCGGGCGCGGCCCCCGCGAAATAAAAATGGCCCGGCTAGCCCGCAAACCGCGGTTGCGGGCAAAAACCGCCGGCCGCGTGGCCCCCGGCAGAAACCTAAAGCCCGGAAGTACGTCCTGCTAAGTGTCCGCAAGCAATTTTGCGCGTAAACTTGTAGTTCATTCCCCTGCGTACGTTTGGGGCCGACTGCCGCGCTTACCAACGTTTTTGCCTCACTCTATCTTTCCCATTTCCCAATGGAACTCCCCGACCACCCGCTCACGGAAGCCCGCCGCTATGGCTACGTGGAAGACGGGGGCGTGTGGCTACGCCCGACCCTGGGCCAGCCGGCCCGCCGCATAGGCCAGGTAAAAGACACCGACGATGACGCGCTGCGCTACTTTGGCCTGCGCTACCAAGCCTTTCGGGGCAAAATAGACGAGCTACTGGAGCGCCTGCAAGCCGCCGAAAACCAGGGCTCTTTCCTCATGAAGCTGCTGCACTTGCAGGAGCAGTGCAAGCAGCACGATGGCCTCGGCGACTACGAGGCGCTGTACCTGCGCCTCCAGCAGGCCGAGCAGCAGCTTAATGTGTCGGTGGCCCGCAACCGCGAAAAAAACCTGGCCACCAAAAATAGCCTTATCACCCAGGCCGACGCCCTGCGCGATACCGTAGACTGGATTGTGGCCAGCGAAACGGTGAAGGAGCTGCGCCAGGCCTGGCTCAAGACCGGGCCCGTTGACAAGGCTATTACCGAGGAGCTGGAAAGCCGCTTTCACGGCAGCGTGCAGGAGTTTTTCGACCGCCGCAAGGCCTTCCAAACCGACCGCAAGGCCCTGGCCCGCCGCACCGTGGAGCGCTACCGCGAGCTGGTAAACCAAGCCGAAATTCTCAAGAACTCCGACCAGTTTGAGGCTACCTCGCGGCAGCTCAAGCAGCTGCAAACCGCCTGGCGCGAGATAAACGGCACGCTGCCCAAAAAGCAGGCAGCCGAGTTGTGGACCAAATTCCGGGCGGCCAACAACCATTTTTTCGAGCGCCTCAAAAAGCACATCGAAACCCAGCGCCCCGCCGAGGTGCGCCCCGGCGCCGCCCCCGGCTCGCCCGAGGAAAGCCTACTGCGCAAGCGCGAGCTAGCCAAGCGCGCCGAGGCCCTCATCGCGCTGCCGCCCAACCAAGGCGTGACGCAGGCCAAAAACCTGCAAGCCGAGTGGAAGCAGAGCGGCGCCGTGCGCGGGCCCGAAAGCGACCAGCTATGGCAGCGCTTTATGCTGGCCTGCGATAAGGTGTTCGAAATGAGCGCTCTAGACTACTACCTGCGCAAGCGCCAGGCCGAAGGGGCTGCCCCCCTGCCGCCCGCCGAGCGGGCCCAGGCCGCCACCGTGGCCCTGCGCAAGTTCATCGAAAGCGACCGCCAGGAGCTAGCCACGCTCAAGGACAACCTGAGCAAGCTCAACTCGTCGGCAGCCAATGACCAGATGCGGCAGCTGCTCCAGGGCAAGATTCGCACCTTTGAGCGTAAGATTCAAACCAAGACCGAGCTGATTGCGCTGTTTCAGCTTCCCATCTCGGGCTAACCTTCGCCCGCCGGCTTGCGTAGCGGCGGGATAGGCTTATATTTAGCAACCTTTTTTCACGTCCTCCTTTCTTTTTACTCATGTACTGGACTCTCGAACTTGCCTCTTACTTGGAAGACGCGCCCTGGCCCGCCACCAAAGATGAACTCATCGACTTCTCTATCCGCTCGGGCGCCCCGATGGAAGTAGTTGAAAACCTGCAAGGCTTGGAAGACGACGGCCAGCCCTACGAGAACATCGAGGAAGTATGGCCCGACTACCCGACCAAGGAGGACTTCATGTTCAACGAGGACGAATATTAATAGTCAGCTGTTAATGGTTAGTTGTTAATTATCAACTAGATAAGCGATGTCTTTTCCTGCGCAACAACGAGCAGCAAAAGACAGCTTATCGGACGACATTAACAATTCATCCTTAACAATTAATAACTTAATCGCGGGGTACCCCAACCGGGTGCTACTCCGCGATTTTTCGTTGGTGCTGCCCAGCGCCCCGACGTTTGTGGCAGTGCTGGGCCACAACGGGGCGGGCAAAACCACGTTGTTTCGGGTGCTCACGGGGCAGTTGCCCTACCAGGGCTCGGTGCGCCTGGGCGGGCCCGAGGAACTGCGCACGCTGCCGCGCCCGGCGCTGGCCCGGCGGCTGGGCTACCTGCCCCAGCGCGGCACCCTCGAATTTGGGCTGGCCGTGCGCGAGCTGGTGGTGATGGGCCGCTACCGCCACCACGGCCTGCTAAGTACCTACGGCCCGGCCGACTACGCCCGCGCCGATGCGGCCCTGGCGGCCGTGGGCGCCACCCACCTGGCTGGCCAGGATTTCCGGCAGCTTTCGGGCGGTGAGCAGCAGTTGGTGTGGCTAGCCCAGCTCAGCCTGCAAGACGCCCCACTGTACTTGCTCGACGAGCCCACCCAGCAGCTCGATGTGTACCACCGCCGCCGCATTTTTGCATTGCTAACCAACTGGGTAACAGTAGAGGGCCGCACCATCTTGTGCAGCACCCACGACCTTGATAGCCTGCCCGGGGTACCAGGCTTTTTGCTTAATCTATCGCGGTCCCGGCCGCAGCTGGTGCCCATCAGCCCCGAAGCAGTGCAGGCCGAACGGCTTTTTCTGGAGCAAAGCCCGCGCTAGCCGTACTTTGGCAGCGCGGTTCCCGCTATCAGGCGGGGGCTGCCCCTCTGCATGGCTACTGCCGCGCTCCGCGCTACCCAAACCGAGCTGTGGCCCCGGCTCGTGGCTTTCGACCTCGATGCCGCGGCGGCGCTGCCGTTTTCGCGCCGGCTAGCCCGCGACAATGGCTGGCCCCTGGCCTTTGCCGAGCGCGTAGTGCTCGAATACAAGAAGTTTGTGTACCTGGCGGCCACCTGCGGCCACCCCGTTACGCCCTCCGACGAGGTAGACCAAGCCTGGCACCTGCACCTCGTGTACACGCGCTCTTACTGGGAGGAGCTGTGCGGGCAGGTGCTGGGGTTTGCCCTCCATCACGGCCCCACCAAGGGCGGCGCGGCCGAGGGCCACAAATTTGCGGACTGGTACGCGGCCACGCGGCAGTCGTACGAAGCTGCTTTTGGCGAAGCGCCTCCGCTCGACATCTGGCCACCCGCCGCCGTGCGCTTTGGCGATGCGGCGCACTTCCGGCGGGTGAATATGCGCGGTAAATGGCTGCTATCTAAGCCCCAGCTGCCGCGCTGGCGCTGGCCCCGGCTAGCCAGCAGCCACCTGGCGGGGCTGGCCCTGGTGGCCCTGCTGGTGCTAGCCAGCTGCACGGCCCGCACGCCCCTCAACCCCTTTAACTGGTACGGCACCGAATTCCTTTTCTTATTCTGGAGTCTTTGCGCCACACTTTTGCCCCTGGCCTGCTGGGCGCGCCACCGGGGCCGGGGGCCGGTTGAAGACTACGTGGGCGACCTGCCTAGTACCTACGCCCTGGCCCGACTAGCCCAGCGGGGCCGCCTGGTGGCCGATAGCGCCCTGGCCGCATTGGCATACGAAGGCCGCATTTCTTTCTCGGCCTCCAAGCAGGTGCGGCGCACTGCCCTGGCGCCCCCCACCAATGCCTACGAGCTTAGCTTATGGCGCGAAATAGCCACTACCGGCTCGCCGCTGGTCGAAACCCGGCGCTGGGGCCTCAGCGCCAATAATGCCGCCTTGCGGGCGCTCGACGAGGAGCTGGTGGCGGCCGGCCTGGTGCTACCCGCCCCAGAGCGCCAGCGCCTCGACTGGCTGCCCTTGGCCACGGCTGCGGCGTTGGGGGCATTTGGGGTGGTGAAGGTGCTGGTGGGTGTCAATCGGGACCGACCGGTGGGGTTCTTGGTTTTTTCGCTCATTTTGCTGGCAATAGTTACCGGCGTGCTCCTTTACTATGGGGCCTGGGCCACGGGCCGGGGCGCTACGGTGCTTCAGAGCCTCGAAGAGCGCCTGGCGCGCCAGCGCGGCCGGCCTGATGGCCCCAACGTCGTCATCATGGCGGTGGCGGTGCTGGGCGTGAGCAGCCTGCATTCGCTAGGGCTCAGCCAGCTAGCCACCAACCTGGCCCCGGCCACCGATGGCAGCAGTGGTGATAGTGGCGGCTCGGGCTGCGGCGGTGGGGGCTGTGGTGGGGGTGGCTGCGGGGGCTGCGGCAGTTAGGCCAGTGCTACCTTTACGTTGGCAATAAACTACTAGCCAACTACCTAGCGCTGGCCTGGCCGCCCGCGCAGCACATGCCCGATGGAGCGCATGAAGGGCCCCGGCGCCACTGAGTTCAGCACGCGCAGATTGTCGGCCCAGCTGGTTTTTTCGTCTAGAAACCGGAAGATGCGCCCCACCGGATTGCGGTCGAAAAGCTGCTGGAAAATGTCGCGCGTGGTTTCGCCCCGGCGCTGCATAATGTCGAGCAGCAGCGTGTCAAAAAAATGGAATTGCCAGCGGTCGCCGGTGGCATCGGCCGGGGGCTGCCCGGTGGCGGCCAGCGCCGCTACCAGCCGCGCCGACTGCGCCTGAATGCGCCGGAAGGCGTAGCCGGTGCTGGGCTTGGCGCGCCCGGCCCGGGTGCCCAGGTTGATGATGTGCGCCCCGACCCTGGCTGGCAGCGGGTGGTCGGTCATCGGAATGGCCCCGATTTCTTCGGCCGTAATGCGGTAGTCGGCCGGGGCTAGCCCCAGCGTATTTTGCAGGTAGTCAAGCAGGTGCACCTCGTATTCGGTCTTAGCCAGCACCTGCGCCGAGAACAGCGTGTACTCGACCAGCGCCCGGCGCGGACCGAAGGGCAGCACGTAGGTAAAGCGCGCCTCGTGCTGCTGCGGCCCCCGGAAATCCATGAACTCCATCACTTCGGGGTTGAACACGTCGCGGTCGGTTTCGATTTCCCAGCCCACGAAGTGCTGAAGCAGGTAGCGGTGCCGGGCGGGCCGGGGCTCGATGGCTGGCGGGCGGCTGTCGAAGGCGAAGCTAGCCGTGAACTCCTGGCCGGCCTCGGTGCGGGCGCGCACGCCGGTGGGCGTATTTTCGAGTGCCGCCACCCGGCCGCGCAGCACCGTGAACTGCGCCGGCCGGGCGGCCAGCGCCTGGTGCACGAACTGATAGAAATCCAGGCCCCGAATGGTACGGTAGCAATACGACCCCAGGTCGAAAACGCGCTCGAAACCGGGGCTACGAAAGGCGATTTTGCCCCACTCGCCCACCGCTAGCCCGTCGAACGGCGTGGGCGTATCGGCCCAGAACGACCACGTGCGGTCGTTCTGGTCTTTGGCCTCGGGCTCGATGAGCAGCACGCGCTTGGTGGCCAGGCGCGGCTCCTGGGCCAGGTGGTAGGCCAGGCTGAGGCCGGCCGCGCCACCGCCCACGAGCAGGTAATCGTAAGTGGGCGCAAAATCGAGAGCGTCGGACATGGCGCAAAGATGGGGCTGGTCAATAGCTTTGCCCGTTCGGTAGTAGGTTCGTAATAACAAGGCCGTTATTACTGCCAGACTATCACTTTTTTAGTATTTCCCAGTGCTTTTTTGCGACTGGCATTATCTTACGCTATGACGCTGAATTCGGTGCTATTTTTTATGCCGGCCGTGGCGGCTGGCTGGCTGCTGGCCCCGGCCGCCCAGGCCCAAACCGTGCTATGGGCCACCAAGGTAGAGGCCGTTTCCTCCCAAAAGGCCAAGGGCAAAGAGGCTTTCGCGCCCGAAAAGGTGCTGGGCGAGCCCAATGCCCAGCCGCTGGGCCAAATCAGCAACGACGCCTGGATTCCGGCCAAGGACGGCTCCAACGAGTTCATTGAGGTGCGCTTCGCCAAGTCGATTATCGCGCAGCAAGTGACGGTGGTCGAGAACTTTAACCCCGGCTCGATTACCAAGATTGAGCTGATTGACATCAAGGGCGAGCACCACGAGGTGTACACCAACAAAACGCCCGGCCCGCTGCCCGATGCCTACCGCACGCTCCAGGTCACGTTTAAGCCCGAGAAGTACCGCACCATCGGCGTGCGCGTGACCATGAATACGGCCAAGGTGGAGGGCGTGAACCAGATTGACGCCATCGGGGTAGCCAACGTGGACGTGCAGATGGTGAAGCAGGATTTTAAGAATCCCACCAAGACCGACGTGGAAACGGTGCAGATGGATTCGACCCTTAAAAACCTGGGGCCCAACATCAACAGCCGCTACGTAGACACGCACCCCGTTATTTCGCCCGACGGGCGCACCATGTTTTTTGCCCGGCAGGGCCACCCCGGCAACGTGGGCGGCAACCGCGACCCGCAGGACATTTGGTACTCGAAAATAACGAGCGGCAAAAACCAGACCTGGGGGCCAGCCAAAAACCTGGGTACCCCGCCCAACGGCCCCGAAGACCCCAACGGGCTAGCCTCGGTGTCGGCCAACGGGCAGGTAGCGCTGCTGCTCGGCGTGTACGTCGATGGCTTTATGGAGCCCAAGGGCTTCAGCACGAGCCGGCGCTCGCCGGGCGGCTGGAGCGTGCCGCAGAAGGTGCAGATTGACAACTACCGCAACGACGACAAGGAGCACCTCGATGGCTTCCTGGCCACCTCGGGCAAGGCCCTGCTGATGGCCGTGGAGCGCCCCGATGGCCAGGGCGGGCAGGATATTTTCGTGAGCTTCCCGAAGCCCATCCCGGTGGGCGAGCAGCCCGACCCCAAGCGCGCCACGCAGTGGAGCAAGCCCATCAGCCTGGGGCCGAACATCAATACGCCGGGGGCCGATTTTGCGCCCTTCCTGGCCTCCGATGACAAGACGCTGTACTTTGCCTCGGACGGGCACGGTGGCTACGGCAAGAGCGATATTTTCTACTCCAAGCGCCTCGACAGCACCTGGACCAAGTGGAGCGTGCCCCGCAACCTGGGCCCGGTGGTGAACTCGCCCGACTTTGACGCCTACTACACCGTGTCGGCCGCCGGCGACAACGCCTACCTCGTGTCGGCCCGCAACGGCACCGACGGCTCGAAGGACATTTTCCGTATTGCGCTCGCCCCGGCTTTCAAGCCCGAGGTAGTGACCCTGGTGCAGGGCAAGGTGCTCGATGCCGTGACCAAGAAGCCCATCCGGGCCATCATTCACTACGAAAACCTGGTGACCGGCGAGGAAATCGGCGTGGCCGAGTCGTCGCCCGTTGATGGCTCCTACACCATTGTGCTGCCCGCCGGCGTGCAGTACGGCTACCGCGCCGAAGCCGTAGACTACATCGCCGAAAACGCCAGCCTCGACGCCACCACGGCCGACAAGTACACCGAGAAAAACCAGGACTTGTTCATGGTGCCCTTCAAGGTGGGCCAGAAGGTGAAGCTCAACAACATCTTCTTCCCCCAGAGCAAGTACTACTTGCAGCCTAGCTCCTTCCCCGAGTTGCTGCGCCTGGTGAAGATTTTGCGCGATTACCCCACGGTAGAAATCCTCATCGGCGGCCACACCGACAACCAGGGCGACCCCGCCCTGAACCTCAAGTTGAGCGAAGACCGCGTGGAGGCTGTGAAGAAATACCTCGTGAGCAAGGGCATTGACCCCAAGCGCCTTACCACCAAAGGCTTTGGCGGCACCGAGCCCATTGCCAACAACGAGCAGGAGGAGACCCGCCGCTTCAACCGCCGGGTAGAATTTACGATTACCAAGAAGTAATAATTTTGCTTAAATAGCATTTATAGCGAACGTCATGCTGAGCCTGTCGAAGCATCTCTACCACGCCGCTAGGGTTACCAACCCAACTAAGCGGTAGAGATGCTTCGGCAAGCTCAGCATGGCGTTCTACTTGTTATTTAGCCAAGCCACCATGCCCAACGCTCCGCGCTTTCTTCTCTCCTTTGGGCTAGCCCTGCTGGCCACGGGCGCGGCGCGAGCGCAGGACGTGTATTTTTCGCAGGCCTACGCCAACCGCCAGGCCGACAACCCCGCGTGGGCCGGCCTCATGGACGACTACAGCGCCACGCTCGGCTACCGCAACCAGTTTCCGCAGCTGGCCGGCTCCTTCCAGACCGTGCAGCTTGCCGCCGACTGGCGCCTGCCTAAGCCCGGCCTGCACCATGCGCTGGGTTTACTCATCAGCCAGGACCTTACCGGGGCGGCGGGCTACACGCGCTTCGGGGCCACGGCGCAGTATGCTTACCACACGCGCCTCACGCGCACGCTGGCCCTCAGCGGCGGGGCGCAGGTGGGCTACGGCCGCCAGCGGGTGGGCTACAACAACCTCACCTTTGGCGACCAGTACGGCGCCGATGGCAGCTACACCGGCGCCTCGGCCGAGAACCTGGCCAGCGGCTTTCCGCCCGTCAACTACCTCACCGTGGGCGTAGGCGGCGTGCTCTACGCCGAGCAGTTTTGGGTCAGCCTTTCGGGCCAGCACCTCAACCGGCCCGACCTGGGTTTCAGCCAGCAGGCGGGCCTGCCCCTGCGGCTAGCCCTGAGCGGCGGCTACAAGCTCTACCTGCAAAAGCCCGTGGGCGCGGGCAAGGCCGAGCAGCGCGAAATCAGCTTCACCCCCACCCTGGGCTATGCCCGCCAGGGCGGCTCGCAGCGCTCGGAGGCGGGCGCCTATTTCTTGCTCGACCCCGTGACCGTGGGCGCCGTATACCGCAACCTGGCCAGCCCCGACCGGGGCACCCAGCACGTGGTGGCCGTGGTGGCCGGCGTAGCCGTCGGCGACCTGCGGATTGGCTACAGCTACGACGTGGGCGTGAGCCAATTAGCCAGCGACCTGGGCGGGGCCCACGAAATAACTTTAACCCTGCGCGCGTTTGACAAACTAGAAAGCGCCTTTCGCAGACTCAAACGCCGCAATTATCCAATTTCCCCTTGTCCCAGCTTCTGATTGTTTGTAATATTGCAACCAAATTGCTCGTCATAATCTATTAGCGCCTCTGGCAAATTCCTCCGTTATGAAATTTACTAACTATTTGGGCCTGCTGGCTGCTGGCACCCTGGCCCTGGCCAGTTGCAGCAAGAACGGCGCGCCCACGGCCACCAACCCCGGCAAGGCCTCCTCTACCACCGGCATCGAGTACAATACCGATGAAGGCATGAAGGTGACGGACTTCAAGAAGATTCCGACCGGCCCGGGCCTCGTGTACATCGAGGGCGGCCGCACGGTGCTGGGCTCGCAGGAGGAAGACGTGACCAACAACCACGACAACATGGAGCGCACGGTGACCATCGCCTCGTTCTTCATGGACGAAGCGGAAGTGGCCAACATCCACTGGCTCGAATACCTGCACTTCATCCGCAAAGACTCGTCGGAGGAGAAGTACAAGGCTGCCCTGCCCGACACCACGGTGTGGGCCCGCGACCTGTCGTTCAACGACCCCTACGTGACCTACTACCTGCGCTACCCCGGCTTCCGCTACTTCCCGGTAGTGGGCGTCAACTGGTTGCAGGCCGATAGCTACTGCGCCTGGCGCACGGCCAAGGTGAACGAAAACCTGGCTAAGGGCGGCAGCGGCAGCAGCAAAGGCGGTGGCCTGTTTGGCAAGAAGAAGAAAAAAGGCGACACCGGCACTTCGGCCGAAGGCGGAGCTACCGTGGCTAGCGCCGGCGCCCTGTCAGATGGCAAAGGTGGCCCGTCTATCGAAAACGGCAACTCAATTCCCAACTACCGCCTCCCCACCGAGGCTGAGTGGGAATACGCCGCCCAGGCCCTCGTAGGCACCCAGGAAGTGGGCAACGAGAACCAGGAGGAGAAGCGCATTTATCCTTGGGACGGCCGCTCGACCCGCAACCCGTATGGCAAAGGTCAGGGCCAGTTCCTGGCTAACTTCAAGCGCGGCCGTGGCGACTACGCCGGCATCGCCGGTAGCCTGAACGATGGCGCCATGATTACGGAGTACGTGTACGCCTACCCGCCGAACGACTACGGCCTGTATAACATGGCTGGCAACGTAAACGAGTGGGTACAGGACGTGTACCGCCCCCTCTCCTTTCAGGACGTAGAGGACCTCAACCCCTTCCGTCGCAATGGCGTGGGTGACGATGCTAAGAACTACGACAAAAAGGGCTACCAGAGCCTCGTAGACGACCACGTGCGCGTGTACAAAGGCGGCTCGTGGCGCGACGTAGCCTACTACCTCTCGCCCGGCACCCGCCGCTTCATGGCCGAGGACTCCGCTACCTCGACCATCGGCTTCCGCTGCGCGATGATTAACGCCGGCACGAACAAATAGACCGCGGATTTAACTGATTTCGTGGATACGCCTGCTGCGCAGGCTGACTAGGGACTTTTGATAGACCGTTTGTTTTGTATAGAAAAGGCCACCCGTATGGGTGGCCTTTTCTATTGCGGGCTAGGCTATTGCCAGTTTAAATTTTCTGCTTCTATCGCCCTCACTTCTCCATATTCTATCTAAACGCACATAACATTCCCCATAACGCAATGACGCCCAAGTAGTCAGCCTGCGTAGCAGGCGTATCCGCGAAATCAGTTAAATCCGTTTAATCTGCGGTCGCGATGGTGGCGATGCTTACTGTGCTAGCCCCGGCGGCCAGCAGCGCAGCGCCGCAGGCTTCGAGGGTGGCGCCGGTCGTGAGTACGTCATCGACCAGTAGCACGTGGCGGCCGGCTATCAGCTTAGGTTGAAGGACTTCGAATACGGTGGCTACGTTTTGCCAGCGCTCGGCGCGGCCCTTGCGGGTTTGGGAGGCCGTGTGCTCGGTGCGGCGCAGGGCGTGGGCGGCGCTGGGGCACGGCAAAGCGGTGGCTAGCCCCTTGGCAAAGGCATCGGCCTGGTTGTAGCCCCGGCGGGCCAGCTTGCGACGGTGCAGCGGCACAGGCACGATAAGGTCGAACTCCGGGGCTAGCCCGGCGGCGGCCAGTTCGGCCCCATAGAGTTGGCCCAGCGCGTCCCCAACCTCGCTTTGGCCTTGATACTTAAGCTGATGCAACAGTTGCTGCACCCGGCCGTGGCGCAAAAACCGTAGGTAGCTGAGCGTGTGGCGCACGGGCAGCTTGCCCCAGAAGCGGCGCGCTAGGGGGTTGGCGGCGGGCGGCAGCAGGTGATAGTCGGTGTAGGGTAAGTCGGCGCGGCAGGTGGTGCACAGGTGCGCCTCGCCGGCTACCAGCGGCGTGCGGCAGGCCAGGCAAGCCCGCGGAAAAAACAAGGCCGCGAGGTCGGCCAGAAGTGGACGCAGCATCATTTGGGCAGGAACTTGGTTTAGGCAGTGGCAAACCGTGGGCTGCAACGGGCGCAGGCCCGTCCTTTGCAGCGCCGGGCGGGCCAGCCAGCCCAAGGTACTGCCCACCGGCAACTCAGGCAAGGTTGCTTCATTTTACCACTTCTATATTTTTTAGCCGTGTCGCTTACCACTGACTTCAACGACTACCGCCAGCGCATGAACGAGCGCGTGCTGTCCTACGACAACAAGGTTATCAAGCGGTTTTTTAACCTCGACACCAACACCTACGCCGCCGGCGCTATTGACGTCAAAACCAAGGAGATGCTGGGCCTGGCTTGCTCGCTGGTGCTGCGCTGCGACGACTGCGTGAAGTACCACCTCGGCAAGTGCCACGAAGAAGGTCTCAGCGACGAAGAGGTGTTCGAAGTGTTCTCCATTGCCAACCTCATCGGGGGCAGCATCGTGATTCCGCACTTCCGCCGCGCCGTGGAGTACTGGGAGGTGCTGCGCGCCGAGGCCGCCCTGGCCGGCCCCGGCGGCCACTCATCGGCTAGCCACCCGCCCCATGAGCACTAGCAAGCAGCCCGGTATGGGCGAAAGTGAGGCTGAGTTCAACCAGCGCTGGGATGAGTTGCAGGCCGACCTGGCCGAGCGCTTCGGCCGGCGCCCCGACCTCAATGCGCTACTGCTACTTATTGGTGTGCAAGAGCTTGGACAGGGTGTGGCCGAGTTTACGAAAGAGCAAAAGCAGGACCTGATGCACATTGCCACCTGCAAGCTCTTCAGCCTCAGCGGCCACTACACCCTGGAGCGGGTAGATGAAGAGGGATGGCCGCACTACGCGCTGGTGCACCCCGTGCCGTTTGCCAACCTCAAGGAGCAGGAGCGGATGCTGAAATGGCATATCCTGGAGTACTTCGATGCGCTCGATGATGAGCAGTAAACCAAGACGTTAGCTTTTGAAAATCGTTTCGTATAACCTCAATGGTCTGCGCTCGGCGCTGGGCAAGGGGCTGCTCGACTGGGTGGCCGCTACCCAGCCCGATGTGCTGTGCGTGCAGGAAATAAAGGCCGGCACCACCCCACTCGACGTGAGCGGGCTAGCCGCGCTCGGCTACCACGCCTACCTGCACCCCGCCCAAAAGCCCGGCTACAGCGGCGTGGCCACCTTTAGCCGCGTGGAGCCGCTGGCCGTGATAACGGGCTGTGGTGAACCGCTTTACGATGGCGAGGGCCGCGTGCTGCGGCTCGACTTTGCGGGGGTGTCGGTGCTGAACACCTACATGCCCTCGGGCACGAGCGGGCCCGAGCGGCAGGCCTTCAAGGTGGCGTGGCTGCACTGGTTTCGGGCCTACGTGGCCAGGCTGCGGGCCGATGCCACGGTGCCGCCCCTCGTTATCGGCGGCGATTTCAACTGCTGCCAGACGGCCATCGACCTGCACAACCCCAAGGCCAACCAGCAAAGCCCCGGCTACACGCCCGAGGAACGCCAGTGGTTCAAGGACTTGCTAGCCGATGGCTTCACCGATTCGTTCCGGCATCTACACCCCGATGCGCCCGGCCACTACTCGTGGTGGAGCTACCGGGCCGGCTCGCGGGCGCGCAACGTGGGCTGGCGCCTCGACCACTTATTGGTTGATGAAGCCCTGGTGCCGCGCCTGCAAGGGGCCGGCCTATGGCCCGATGTGGTGCACTCAGACCATTGCCCGGCCTGGGTAGAGCTGGCTAATTGAATCTTGGCAAAGTACTAAAACACTAGTACCCCGAAACGGCTGGCGTTTCGGGGTACTAGTGTTTTAGTACTTTGCAGAAAAGTGCGGTGAGAACGGGCTTATTGCCCGGTGATTTGCAGGCGTTGCGACGACAGCTGTTGACCAGCCGCATCGCGCAGCACCACGTGGTAGAGGCCGGCCGCCAACCCGGCGGTGGGCACCGTGGGGGCGGTGGTAGCCCCTTCGCTACTCACCACGCGGCTGCTCAGCAATTGGCCCGTGCCCGAGTAGAGGCTAACCGAATATCCAGCGCTCAGGTCGGTGCTGGTGGCGATGGTGACGCGCTGGCTAGCCGCGGCCGATGCCGGGTTAGGATAGAGTGTGAAGCCAGCCTTGGCGACGCTCGCGCTCAGCACAGCTACCGGCGACAAGTGGGCTTGGCCATCCAGGTCTAGTTGGCGCAGACGGTAGTAGAGCGTCCCGGTTTGGGAAGCGGCTTCGGGGTCTTGCCAGGCGTAGGTGCGGGGCGTGCTGCTGTTGCCGGCAGCCGCCACCCGCCCAATGGCCGTGAAGCCAGCCACCAAGTCGGTGGCGCGCTCCACTACGAAGCTGGCGCTGTTGACCTCGCTGGCGGTGGTCCAGGTGAGGGCGGCCACGCCCGAGCTAGCCACGCGGCGCACGCCGAAGCTGGTGAGCGTCACGGGCAGCGGCGCGCTGGGTGCCACGATGTTGAACGAGCCGTTGGAGCTGTCGGTGAAGGCGTAGTAAATATCCGTGTTGCTAGCCACGCCAGCCAGCCCGCTGATTTGAATACCCACTTTCGAAAAGTTTTTCGTGGTATTGAAGCTCACCGTCTGGCGGCCATCAGGCAGCAGGTTCAGCTTGAGCAGCGCATCGCCGGTAGCCGTTTCCAGGACTCGGCCCTGGTCGTCGTACGTGCTCAGGGTTACGCGGCTCAGGGCCGCCAGGTCGAGCAGCGTCGTACTGCCGATAATCATGCCGGCGCGGTTGCCAGCGTTGCCCGTGCCGTTCAGGTCGAGGCGGATGCCAGACGAGTTACTCACGCCAGCGAGAACGTTGATGGTAGCTTTGGAATTGGGGCTACCGGCGGCATTGCTAGGGTTCGTCACGCCGCAGTTCACGCACACTAAGCCATTCGAGTAGGTCTGGTAGTGGTTGGTCGGGTCGCCGAAGCTGGAAATCACCTGCGGCGGCGTCAGCGAGGCTACCCCCACGCCGTAGTACAGGCGTAGGTCGTCGAGCAGTGCCACCGCATCGTTGCGCTCAATAGACACGGCATCGAACGGCGTGTTGGTCTGGAAGCTCACCAGCGACTTGCTATCGGGCAGCACGCTCAGGCCCAGCAGCGCAGCGCCGTTGGCCGTTTGCTGTAGCACCCCGTTCCGGTACGTCCGTATCGTCAGGCTACTGAGCACACTGGCGTCGAGCAGGTTATTGCCCTGACCAATTACGAACCCAGCGCGGTAGGTACCCGGTGCCGTGCCGTTCAGGCCCACCATCAGTTCGGCCGGGCAGGCTACCGTCAGCAAGCTACTGAACGTAGCATAGCTAGCAGGGTCACCATCAACCGTTTGCTGCGGGTTATTTACCTTGTCGGTGCAGCCCGTAACCTTAAAGGGGGCCGTGCCAGCCGTGCCGGCATTAGACGTGAGGCCTACTATCTGGGCGGCCGTGTTGGGGCCCACGCCATACGCGTAGTTTATGTTAACCGTCGTACCCAGGCTAGCGAGCGCGGCAAAAACTATTTCTACCTGATTAAATTGCTTGGTAGTAATCAGTTCAAATTGAGAAGGACTGCCTTTGCCGGCCAGCAATTGCAGGTTTGCCGCAGTGGCACTCACCGTCATCTCATCCTGCACTGTCGTGGGGGTTGGGTCGCTTGCCGAGCTGAGGTACGTCCGAATAGTCACCGTGCCCAGGGCATTTGCACCGAGTAGGCCACTGTTCGTGGAGAGCAGTGCCCCGGCGCGCCAGCCGGCCTGGCCCGTGCCCCCTAACTGGTAGCGCAGGTACGTTGGCCCCAGCGTGCGCAGGTTTGCAGCCGCCGAAATTGCCACGCCCCCAACGGGCGTGCTAACCGTAGCATCCACCCCCGTGCAAGTGGCCAAGCACACGTAAGGCGTGTTTTGAACCGGCGCCCCAGTAGAGTAGTAAGCCTCCCCGCGAGCCCCCGTTGCCATCAGAAATAGCAGCCCGAAAAGCACAGGTGCCATAACGTGTTGAAAAATTCTCCGCGCCATGCGGCCGAATTTAATTTTTTCAAGAAGAAGCATGATGTAGGTGACTAAAGTTGTGACATGCTTCTTAATTTTCAAGTAAACTGCCAAATTCATAAGTCACTTTTTTTCAGTTACATTATTGAAATTTGCTTTTTATATCAAATCCCAAAAAGAAACATTTTTCTAGCAAAAACAAGAATCCGATGCCTCTTTTAGCTTCGTATCTAGTATACAAGGGCAACCAATACTAAAAATTTATCAAATTTTCATAATTGGCAAGGACCCTATTTTTTATAACTTTACCAATAAAAACTTGCTCTTTCCTTTGCCTATACTTCAGGTTATAGGTTTTTGCCCCGCTGCTTATGAAAACGTCTGGCTACTACCACATTTGGCTTATCGGGCCCGATAGCCACTATATAACGAGGCTATGCCACCGGCTAAGCCTTAATCCGGACCATTTGGTGCGGCGCTTTGCTACCGTGGCGCTCGCACTGGCGCACCGCTCGGCCGCCACCGCCATGCCCAACGCGCTTATCCTGGATGGTGACGGGCAGGAGGGCTTGCCGCGCCGGCTGCTGCGCAAGCTGCGCGAGCGCTTGCCGCTGGCGCGCTTCTTTGTGCTAGCCAGCGAGCCCGATGCCGAAGCCGAGGCCGACCTGCTTAGCCAAGGCATCAGCGAGTATATGGTGAAGGATTTGGGCAGCCCCGAGCGGCTGTGGCAGGCCCTGGCCACCGCGCGGCAGCCCGCGGCCGCACTGGCCAGCCCTGCCCCCGCCGCGCCCGAGGCGCCCGCCGGGATGCTGTTGGGGCAGCACACCAGTATGCAGCACGTGCGCGAGCTGATAGCCAAGGCGGCGCGCACCATCATTACTGTGTCGGTAAGCGGCGAAACCGGCACGGGCAAGGAGTTGGTGGCCCAGGCCATTCATGCGCAGTCGGCGCGGGCGGGGCAGCCCTTCGTGGCGCTCAACATGGCGGCCATTCCGCGCGAGCTGCTGGAGAGCGAGCTCTTCGGCCACGAGAAGGGCGCCTTTACGGGGGCCACCGCCCGGCGCATCGGCCGCTTTGAGGAGGCCAACGGGGGTACCTTGTTTCTGGACGAGATTGCCGACCTGGAACTGCTGCTGCAAGCCAAGCTGCTGCGCGTGCTGCAAGAGCGCGCCGTGACGCGCGTGGGCGGCGCCCAGCCAGTGGCCTTCGATGTGCGGCTGGTGGTGGCCACGCACCGCAACCTGGCCGCTGAGGTAGCGGCCGGGCGCTTTCGCGAAGACCTGTACTACCGCCTGCTGGGCCTGCCCATCGAGCTGCCGCCCTTGCGCCAGCGGGGCCAGGACATTATGCTGTTGGCCGAGGCTTTTGCGCGCGCTTTCAGCCAGCTCAACAAGCTGCCGGCCCGGCCCTTCAGCCCCGAGGCGCGCCAGCGCCTGCTGGGTTACTCCTACCCTGGCAACGTGCGCGAGCTGAAGGCCGTGGTGGAGCTAGCCACCGTGCTGGCCGACGGCGAGCGCATAGAGGCCCAGGACATTCCGTTTCGGTCGGCGCCTACGGCTGCCGCGCCAGTGGCCAAGAGCACTACCCTGGTTTTTCCGTCGCTGCGCGAGCAAACGCTGGCCATCATGCAGGATAGCCTATCGACCCTGAACGGCGACGTGGTGGCGGCGGCCAACCGCCTGCGCGTGGGCCGCTCCACGCTCTACCGCCTCATTCAGAGCGGGCACTTGCAGCTGCCGTAGGGCCACCCCGCAAAATGCCCGAATTTTAGTGTAACCCTACCTCAGCTATTCGGGTTAAGCTACTGTGGCCTAGGGCTAGCGCTCAGTCATTTCTTTTTCACTTTCACTTGCTTTTCCTCAACTGTTATGTGGTATTTGTTTTTTGCCCTCGTCGCGGCTACTGCTCTCCTGGCTATGGACACCGCCCGCCGCGTGCGCAACATGGTGAGCCCTGAGCCCGTGCTGGCCCGCTAGGCCTACGGCCTTAAGCTCCAATAAACAGAAAAAGCAGCCGTAAGGCTGCTTTTTCTGTTAGGCGGTTTAGCGGTCAGGTAGTGGCGGGGCAGGCCCGCATTTATACGTTAGCGAATAACGAGCTTGCAGAGCTGGCTGGCGTTGTCGGCCTCTAACTTCACGTAGTAGAGGCCATTGGCAAACCGGCTCAGGTCAATAGTTTTGGTAAAGCGCTCGTTGAGTTCGGTGAGCGTTTCGCGGTACATCACCGTGCCGATGACGTTAAGTACGCTCACTTCTACCTTGCGGCCTTCGAGGCCGCTGATGGTGAGGTGCACGATGCCGGTGCTGGGGTTCGGGTACACCACCAGCGTTTTATCATCGAGGGTGGGGCGCACGATGGTCTGGTGCGCGCCGCTAATAGTTGCCGCCTGCGCCGGCTGGGCACCGCCCACGCCGCCGCCAAAGCCAGCTAGCCACAGTAATCCAAAAAGTAAGGGTTTTTTCATAATATAATCAACCAGAACACAGTAGCCGGGTGGGATGAAAGTTAACGACGAACCCGAGTTTTGGTTTCGCAAAAGTACGACTACTAGCCTGTTAATATACACTTAATTAGTCAAACCCGGCGTTTTGGTCGGTTAAGCCGTGTCTTTACCCGATAGTACTTTTACGGAAGCCCTAGTGCTGGGCGGCGGGCTGGCTGGCCTGGCGGCGGCCCTCGACCTGGCTGGGCGCGGCCACCTGGTGCGGGTGGTGGAGCGCCGCCGCTACCCGTTTCACCGCGTGTGCGGCGAGTACGTGAGCAACGAGGTGCTGCCCTACCTGCGCCGGCTGGGAGCCGACCCCGCGGCGCTGGCCCCGGCGGCCATCCGGCGGTTTGGGCTGTCGTCGCCGGCGGGGCGCACGCTGGCCAGCCCGCTCGACCTGGGTGGCTTCGGGGTGAGCCGCTACCAGCTCGATGACTTCCTGTACCAGAAGGCGCTGGCGGCGGGGGTCGAGTTCATTTTTGCCACCGTGGCCGACGTAGCCTTCGACCCCGCTGCCGGCCAGCACCGCGTGGCCCTGGCTGACGGCCGCCAGCTGGCCGCGCGCCTCGTGCTGGGCACCTACGGCAAGCGCAGCGCCCTGGACCGGCAGCTGGAGCGGCCGTTTTTCGGCCAGCGCTCGCCCTACCTGGGCGTGAAGCACCACCTGCGCCTGCCCGGCTTTGCCCGCGATGTGATAGAGCTGCACAACTTTCGGGACGGCTACGCGGGCATTTCGGCCATCGAGGACGACAAGCTGTGCTTTTGCTACCTCACCACCCGCGCCAACCTCAAGGCGGGCGGCGGCACCATTGCGGCGCTCGAAGGTGAGGTGCTGGCCCGCAACCCGCGCCTGGCCGACATCCTCACCCACGCCGAGCGCCTCTACCCGCAGCCCGAGGTGATAAACGAGATTTCCTTCGCCCCCAAGCTGCCCGTAGAGCAGCACCTGCTGATGGTGGGCGACGCGGCGGGCCTCATCACGCCGCTCTGCGGCAATGGCATGGCGATGGCGCTGCACGGCGCGGCGCTGGCCGCCCCGCTGGCTAGCCAGTTTTTGCGCGGCACCCTGCCGCGCCCGGCCCTGGAGGCGGCGTATGCGCAGGCCTGGCAGCGGCAGTTTGGCGCCCGGCTGCGGGTGGGGCGGGCGGTGCAGGGCCTGTTTGGCGGGCCGGTGCTGAGCGAGCTGGTGGTGGGCGGCCTGCGCCACTGGCCGGCGGTGGTGCGCGGGCTCATGCGCCGCACGCACGGCGCCGAGTTTTCGTAAAACCCACCGCGGGGCCGGCCGTAGAATAGCCAGCTTTGATAGCTCGCCGCGGGGCTGGCCCCGTAGCCAACGCACCTTTCTCCTCTTCCTTTTTCACTCTCCATGAAACGCACCAGCTTTTTCCTCGCTTTTGCCTGCGCACTCTGCACCCAGGTAGCCTTTGCCCAAACGGCCCCGACCCAATCGACGCCCAACATGCAGTCGTCGAGCAGCACCAATACCGGCACCCAAACCAGCAGCCCCACCACTACGGGCATGAATAATGACATGGTGACGCCCCCCGCCCAAACGCGTGAGCGCATGGCCGATGGCGGCACGATGCGCACGCGCTCGACGCGCAAAACCACCAAGATGAAGCGCACCTCGCCAGGCATGAAGACGAAGACCACGATGTAAAATCGCAGTTTTTTTCGCAAAAAAGCCAATCAGCCCGCGTGTTGGTTGGCTTTTTTCGTACGTCCTTCGCCCCACCTTGCGGCCTGCCGCCGCATTCCTACTTTTTCCGCAATGCCCAGCTACCTGGGTGCCATTGGCACCGCCACCCCGCCGCACCGCCTGGCCCAGCCCACCATCGCCGGTTTTATGGCCGAGGCGCTGGAGCTGGACGCCGCCGACACGCGCAAGCTGCGGGCGCTCTACCGGGTGTCGGGCATCGAGCATCGCCACTCGGTGCTGGCCGACTACGGGCGCGCCAATGGCGCCTACGACTTTTTTCCGAATACGCCGGGCCTCGAACCCTTCCCTAGCGTGGGCCCGCGCATGGCCGCCTACCGCCGCGAAGCGCTGCCGCTGGCCTTGGCCGCTGTGCGCGACACCCTGCGCCAGGCGCCCGGCGTAGCCCCGGCCAGCCTCACGCACCTCATCACGGTGAGCTGCACAGGCATGTATGCGCCGGGCCTCGACATTGAGCTGGTGGCGGCGCTGGGCCTGCCCACGTCGGTGCGCCGCACCTGCGTCAACTTTATGGGCTGCTACGCGGCCGTGAACGCCCTGCGCCTCGCCGACGGCATGGTGCGCGCCGACCCCAGCGCCCGGGTGCTGGTGGTGAGTGTGGAGCTGTGCACCCTGCACTTTCAAAAAAGCCACGACCCCGACCACCTCGTGAGCAATGCCCTCTTCAGCGATGGCGCGGCGGCCTGCCTGGTGCTGGGGCAGCCGCTGGCTAGCCTGGCCGGCGCGGGCACGGTGCCGGCGCCCAGCCTGGCGCTGCGCGCCTTCCACTGCGGCCTGGCCCCCGAGGGCGTGCAGGACATGGCCTGGCACATCGGCGACTTTGGCTTCGAGATGACGCTATCGGGCTACGTGCCAGCGCTTATTCAGCGCGGCATCGGGCAGCTTACGGCCGACCTGCTGCATGACTTGCCGGTGCGCCGCCAGGATATTCGGCACTTTGCGCTGCACCCCGGCGGGCGCAAAATATTAGAGGCCATCGAGCAGGCCCTGGATTTGAGTAAGGACGATAACCGCTACGCCTACCAAGTGCTGCGCGACTACGGCAATATGTCGTCGGCCACGGTGCTCTTCGTGCTGCGCGAGTTGCTGGCCGCCGCCACTCCGGCCGACCACGGCGCGCCGGTGCTCAGTTGCGCCTTCGGCCCTGGCCTCACCATGGAGGCCATGCTGCTGGAAATAGCGGCCGGCTAGCCAGCCACTGCGCCGGGCGCGGGCGGCCCCAGCCGCTGCCGCGCCCAGGGCTGAAACGCCTTATCGAGCCAGGTAGCCAGCAGCAGCGTGAGGCCAATGTATAGCCCCGCCCGCACCACGAACGTGCCGGCCGTGCCCGAAAAAAACGCCACTTTCCCAAACAGAAATAGCAAGGGAAAGTGAATGATGTAGATGCCGTAGCTGATGCTGCCCAGCGGAATAAGCACCTGCACCACGCGGCGGCTGGCCGCCCCCACGGCCGGCACCCGCGCCAGCAGCCAGCACAGCAGGCTGGCTCCGTACAGGGTGCAGGGCACGGTCAGCTCGGGCTGCCAGTGCTGGCTGGCCTGCCACACGCCATACAGCGGCAGCCACTGTAGCACCGCGGCCAGCCCGCGCGCGCCACGCCCCCCTACCCCGGCCACGCCCAGCACAATGCTGGCCGCGTAGGGCAAGAAGCCATAGTCGAGGCCCCAGCTGGTGTTGAAGGCATAGGCCGGGGCATCCCAGCCGCGGTTGAAGGTGAACTGATGGGCGCCCAGCCACGCGTTGAGGTCGCCGAGCCAGAGCGTGAGCGGGTTGAGGTGCTCCAGGCTCAATAGCAGGAGCAACGCGCTCAGCACGCGGGGCCAACTGATGGGGCCGGTGGCGCGGTGCGCCGCCAGGGCCCAGCCCACCGCCCAAAACGCCAGCCCGATGAGGTACTGCGCCAGCGCGCTGTTCACGCTGTTGGGCGTCAGTAGCACGGCTCCGGCGCCGGCCACGGCGGCTAGCCCCGCCACCACCCAGGGCCGAATGGCCAGCACCGAGAGCGGGATAAACAGCAAGTAATAAAGTACTTCGTATTGCAGCGACCACAGCGGGTTGTTCTCGAATAGCACCGGCTCGCCCCAGCTTTGCCAAAACAGCAGGTGAAATACGATGGCCCGCCCCGAGATGGTAAAGCCCGACACCAGCACCCCCGCCAGCACGGCCAGCGCATACATGGGGTAGAGGCGCACAAACCGTCGGTGCAGGTAAGCCCCCACGGCGGCCGGGCGCAGTGGCTCGGGGTAGCGCCGCCCTATCACGTAGCCCGACAGCAGAAAGAAAATCAGCACCGCCAGGTGGCCCGGTGGGTTAAAGGCCCCCGTCCCGGTGGGCGCATAGGCCGGGTCGAGGTGGTGGGCGTGGTAAATGGCGTGGTGCCAGGCCACCGTAAGCGCCGCCACTCCGCGCAGCGCCTCCAGGTTGTAATTAAAGTCGGAGCGGAGCGGCGATACTTCCATTGGGGCAAGGGCGGGGCGATAAAGCCGGGCCTGGCCCCAGCCCGGCAAAGCTACTGTAGCCGGCTAGGCTAGCCCAGGCGCACGCGCCAGCCAAGTAGCCCGCACACAAGAATGTACCTGAACAATAAGCAGGCTGAACATCAACATATTATGCCTTTTATTGAATATAAGACCTTCTTATCTTCATCTAATCTTCATAAATTGCCTACTCAAACCGCCCTCCGCGCTTCCTGGCGCCTCTATTCCTGCGCCAGGAAGTAGCTGCCCTTAGCAGCCGGAGCACGTGCTTTATTCTTTAACGAGTATCCTCTTTATCCCTACTTATTTTACGATGGAGCCCGAAGTGCATCGCCGCCCAGTTCGCTACTACGAGATTGACTTACTGCGTTTTCTAGCCGCGCTGGCGGTTGTCTTGTTTCACTTCACGTTTCGGGGCTTTCACGGCGACCACCTGAGCCCGGTGGAGTACCCGGTACTGGGGTCAGTGTTCAAGTACGGCTACATGGGGGTCGAATTTTTCTTCATCATCAGCGGCTACGTGGTGCTGCTGTCGGCGCAGGGCAAAACGCTGAGCCAGTTCTTCACCTCGCGGGTTATGCGGCTGTTTCCGGCCTACTGGGTAGTGTGTACGCTGTGCTTTGTGGTGGTGCGGTTGTTTGGGCCGGCCGTGCACGCGCCCGGCTGGTCGCCCCTGCTCGATGCGCCGCTCAAGGGCTACCTCTACAGCATGACCATGCTGCAATCGTTTTTCGGCGTCAATAGCCTCGACGGCGTGTACTGGACGCTGGGCTACGAAATCAGCTTCTACTTTTTGGTGGCCGTACTGCTCACCTTCGGCTGGCTGCGGCACCTGCCCTGGGTGCTGGTGAGCTGGCTGGCCTACTGCGCGCTGGTGGGACCCACCACGGCGCCCAATGCGTTTTCGCTGCTGCTATTTCCGCGCTACGCGCCGTTTTTTGCGGCGGGCATGGTGTTTTACCTCATCCAAACCCAGCAGGCCGCCCGCTGGAAGCTGTATGGCCTGCTAGCCGCGACCTTTGCGCTGGGGCTGCGGGCGGCGCTGTCGCGGGCCGCCGAAAATGCCCAGAACTACCACCAGCCGTTTTCGGCCGCCGTGGTGGCGGGGCTGTTCAGCTTGTTTTTCGTAGTGTTTTTGCTGATTATCTACCGCAAAATCAACCTCGGCCAGGCTTCGTGGGCAGCTTTTGCGGGCGCCCTCACCTACCCGCTCTACCTGGCCCACCACAGCATGGGCTACGTGGTGTTTCAACGCCTAGGACCCACCGTTGATAAGCACGTGCTGCTCGGCGGGCTGCTGCTGGGGTTCATAGCCCTGGCCTACGTGCTGCACGTGGCCGTGGAGCGCCGCTACAGCCAGCCGCTGGGGCAGTGGGTGCGGCAGCGGCTAGCCCGCTGGTAGCGCACCGGCCGGCGCCGGCACCACCACCTGCCACCGAAATGCCCAGCACCAGCGCAGCGAATACTGCGTGATGCCGGCCTGGGCCAGCAGCCGCTGCCAGTCACGGCGCGAAAAGGCCCGGGCCACCGACAGCGGCGCATCGTGCTGCACCAGCCGCGAGCCGCCCAGCAGCCGCGTCAGCCCCTTGATGCTATAGTAGGCCAGCGGGTGGCGGTGCAGGTCGTTGATGACCACGGCCAGCCCCGCCTGCCGGTGCCAGCGGCGCAGCAGGTCCACCAGTTCGGCATCGGTGAAGTGGTGGCAAAACAGGCTGGCCGTGAGCACGTCGTAGGGCTGGGCGGCAAACTCGGGCGAAAAAATATCGACCTGTCGGTACGCGATTTCCGGATACGCCTGGCTTTTGGCCGCCGCGTAGTGCAGCATGAATTCGTTGGCATCGATGCCCGTAAGCGCCACGGGCACAGCGCGCCGCCGGGCCCAGCGGGCCACGTGGCGCAGGGTGTCGCCGCCCCCGCTGCCCAGGTCGGCCAGGCGCAGCGGCCGGCCAGCCGGAAAGCGGACTTGCAGGCTGGCCAGCGCCGCCAGCACCGGCCGGTAGCCCCCCAGCCAGGTGTTGATAGTTTCGAGCTCGTCAAGGTTTTGCCGCAGCTCATCGGTGGCCAGGTTCAGGTCATCCATAAGCTCGGGCGTGGTGGCGCGGGCAGTCAGCTTCATGGCTGCAAAGGTGGGCTAGCTGGGTCAGCTTTCAAGATGCTGCACTAAAGTGGTAAATAATAGCAGATTATCGGGAACAATAAGTATCTTTGGCTCAGTTACCGCCGCACTGCTTTCCTGACTATGAAACTAACCGTACTCCTAAGCAGCGGGCTGGCCGCCCTCCTCACGGCCGGCCAGCCCGCCGCCCCGCCGGCCCCCTTTGGCTACCCCGATGGCGTGGCCGTGGACGCGCGGGGCAATGTGTACGTGGTAGATACCGACAACAGCACAGTGCAGAAAGTGAGCCCCACCGGCGACCTCACGCCCCTTACCATTGCCGGCCTCAGCTACCCCACCGGCGTGGCCGTGGATGCCACCACCGGCACCCTTTACATTGCCGATGCCAGCACCCACAGCATTGTGCAGGTGAGCCCCACCGGCGTGGTGAGCACGCTGGCCCACAGCCGCAGCCTGGTGCTGCCAACCGCGCTGGCCGTGGATGCGGCCGGCGATGTGTACGTGGCCGATGCTGGTACCGAGCCTAATACCGGTAGCGTGCACAAGGTGAGCCCGCGCGGCGGCCTCACCACCCTGGCCCGGGGCTTCAACAAGCCCGCCGGCCTGGCCGTGAGCAGCCAGGGCATTGTGTACGTGGCTGATACCGAGAATAATACCGTGCGCCAAATCAGCCCCGCCGGGCAGGTGGCACTGCTGGTGGCCAACCTCAACCACCCCCGGGGCCTGGCCCTGGAGGCCAGCGGCAACCTGCTGGTGGCCAACACCTACGACAACAACATCCGGCGCATCAGCCCCGCCGGGCAGGTGTCGCTGCTGGCCGAGGGCTTTCACTACCCGGCGGCCGTGGCCGCCGATGCCGACGGGGCCGCGTACGTCACCGACACGGGCTCGGGGTCGCTGCGCAAAATCAGCGCCAATGGGCAGGTTTCGACCCTGGCCGGCGGCGTGGTGCCGGCCCCGCTGCCCGCCGGCTCGGCCGCCCGCCACGCCAGCGACAGCACTGACAAGCAGTAGCCAGCCAGCGCGGCTGCGCCGCGTTTAGGCCACGTAATCAGCGAGGTAAGCATAGCGGGGCAGCAGCTGGCCGCCGCTGGCAATGGTGGCCCTGGCCAGCATGCCGGCCGCATCGCCGCCCAGCAGGTGCGGAAACAGCTGGTCGAGCAGCTGGCGGCCGAAGTCGCGGCTGGCATTGCGGGGCAGCTCGCAGGGCAGGTTGTCCACGGCCATCACCGTGATGGTGCCGGGCCCCGCGTAGGCCGGGACTAGCCCACCGGTGGCGGGGTCGTAGTCGAAGGCCGGCGCCTCAATGGTGGTGCTGCGCTGGGTGAGCGGAATGGAGCCGTTCACGTCGCAGGTTACGTCGGCAATGGTATCGAGCTTAAAGTCAGCCCGCTGGGTATCGGCTTCGGAGAATAAGCGCGGAGCGGTGGGGTCCCAGTAGGCGCAGGCAATGAGCAAATCCGTTACGGGCAGGAAGTTGCCGAACGTGGACTCGTAGGCGGCCGGCTCCTGGTGAAAGTTGGCCGTGTCCCACACCCGGCCGTCGCGGCGGCGGTTGTAATCCGAGCTGCGCAGTTGGGCGTACACCGGCTCGTTGAACGTGAGGTACAGGTAGTCGTACACGCTCACCCGCCGGATGCTCATGCGGCCCAGCACCTCCACCGCGCCCTGCGCTACCCGACCCGAACCCGTCACGGCTATCTTGATGGGTGGCAGGCGCTTGACTTTGAAAAACTCCTCCTGCATATCCTCCATATCCACGCATTGCCAGGCCGGCTTGAGGGTGAACAGGCCGTGCTTGCGGCCGTAGGTGAGCAGGCCGTTGTAAGCGCCCACAATACCGGCCCAGTGCCCAAATGCCACCACGCGCTCGCCGGCCGCGTTGGTCAGCAGCTCATAGTCGATGAGGGTGATGTTTTCGCGCAATATGGTTTGCAGCAAGCGCTTATTGGCGGGCTGCTTCTTGATGGTGTGCGAAAAGAAGCAATAGGTTTTGTTCGGCAGCAGCCAATCGACGGGCACTTCCTTCACGCCCAGCAACAGGTCGCAGCCGGCCATGTCTTCACTTACCTCAATACCAAGGTCGCGGTACTCCTGGTCGGAAAAGGCGCGGTGCAGGCTGGGCTGCACCCGCACCCGCAGGCCGGGGTAGGTTTCTTGCAGCTCGACGCACTTTTTGGGCGTGAGAGCCACGCGGCGGTCGGGCGGCGTGCGGCCTTCGCGCAGTAGGCCAATAAGGGTGGGAAAAGGCATAGGCAGAACCAGAAAGAACCCAAAAGTACACCCCTAGCCGGACCAAACCGGCCGTACCTTTGTTACCCGAAAGCTACTAGTGCTACTCTCGCCTCATACCCCAGCTTATGTCGTTTAGATTCAAGCCCGCCGACGTGTTTGAAACCCGCCACAACGCCCCCGACCACGCCAGCCAGCAAGCCATGCTAGCCGCCGTGGGCGCCGCCGACCTGGCCCAGCTCATCGCCGAAACGGTGCCCGCCGCCATCCGGCTGCCCCAGGCGCTGGCTTTGCCGCCGGCCCTCACGGAGCGCCAGTTTTTGAAGCGCTTCAAGCAGATTGCCGGGCAGAACAAGGTGTATAAGAGCTACATCGGCCTGGGCTACCACGATACCACGCTGCCGCCGGTTATTCAGCGCAACATCCTCGAAAACCCGGGCTGGTACACCGCCTACACGCCCTACCAGGCCGAAATCGCGCAGGGCCGCCTGGAGGCGCTCATCAATTATCAGACGATGATAATTGACCTCACTGGCCTGCCCATCGCCAACGCCAGCCTGCTCGACGAGGCCACCGCCGCCGCCGAGGCCCTGCACCTGCTGCACTCACAAACCAAGAAGAAAAATGCCACCAAGTTCTTCGTCTCGGAGCAGGTGCTGCCCCAGACCATCGACGTGCTGCGCACCCGCGCCACGCCGCTGGGCATCGAGCTGGTCATCGGCGACCACCGCACGGCCGACCTGAGCGATGAGGCTTTCTTCGGCGTGATGGTGCAGTACCCTGGCGCCAACGGCACGGTGTTCGATTACAAAGAATTTATTGCCAACGCACAGGCCAACAACCTGTTCGTAGTGATGGCGGCCGACCTGCTGGCCCTCACGCTCCTCACCTCGCCCGGCGAGCTGGGCGCGGATATCTGCGTGGGCTCGTCGCAGCGCTTCGGCGTGCCGATGGGCTTTGGCGGGCCGCACGCGGGCTTCTTCTCGTGTAAGGACCAGTTTAAGCGCGTTATTCCCGGCCGTATTATCGGGCAGAGCGTGGACGCAGCTGGCAACAAGGCCTACCGCATGGCGCTGCAAACCCGTGAGCAGCACATTCGCCGCGAAAAAGCTACTTCGAACATCTGCACCGCGCAGGTGCTGCTGAGCGTGCTGGCCGGCATGTTTGCCGTGTACCACGGCCCCAAGGGCATCCGGCAGTTTGCTGTGAACACCCACCTGTTTGCCCAGATTCTGGAGGCGGAGCTGAAGGCCCTGGGCGTGGAGCAGCTCAACAGCCACTACTTCGACACCCTGAGCCTGCGCCTCGAAAGCCACGAGATGCAGCAGGCCCTGAAGACCGAAGCCGAGGCAGCGGGTATCAACTTCCGCTACTACGAGGATACGCTGGTGGGCATCAGCCTGCACCAGAACGTGGAGTTCGACGACGTGCGCGACATCGTGGACATCTTCGCTAAGGTCCTGGGCAAGGAGGTAGCCACCACGGCCGCCCCCACCATCGACGCTGAGCTCACGCTGACCTGGCCCGCGCACCTCCAGCGCACCAGCGAATATCTCACGCACCCCGTCTTCAACACGCACCACGCCGAGCACGAGCTGCTGCGCTACATGAAGCAGCTCGAAAACAAGGACTTGAGCCTTGCGCACAGCATGATTCCGCTGGGCTCGTGCACCATGAAGCTGAATGCTACCGCGGAGATGATACCCGTGACCTGGCCCGAAATCGGCCAGCTGCACCCCTTCGCCCCGGCCGACCAAACGGTAGGCTACCAGCAAATCATCCGCGACCTGCAAGCCTGGCTCTGCGAGGTAACCGGCTTCGCGGCCGTGAGCCTCCAGCCCAACTCAGGTGCCAACGGTGAGTACGCCGGCCTGCTGGCCATCCGCGGCTACCACCTCAGCCGCGGCGATAACCACCGCACGGTGGCCCTCATCCCGGCCTCGGCCCACGGCACCAACCCCGCCTCGGCCGTAATGGCGGGCATGCAGGTAGTGGTGGTGAAAAGCACCGAAGACGGCAACGTGGACATGGACGACCTGCGCGCCAAAATCGCGCAGCACGCCGACCGCCTGAGCTGCCTCATGGTGACTTACCCCAGCACGCACGGCGTGTACGAGGAAACGATTATCGAAATCTGCGAGCTTATCCACCAGGCCGGCGGCCGGGTGTACATGGACGGCGCCAACATGAACGCCCAGGTGGGCCTCACCTCGCCCGCCAGCATCGGGGCCGACGTGTGCCACCTCAACCTGCACAAAACCTTCTGCATCCCGCACGGCGGCGGTGGCCCCGGCGTGGGCCCCATCGGCGTAGTAGAAGACCTCATTCCGTACCTGCCCGGCCACGTGGTAGTGCCGGTAGAGGGCCGCACGAGCGGCGCCGTATCGGCCGCGCCGTGGGGCTCGGCCAGCATCCTGCCCATCAGCTACGCCTACATTTCGATGATGGGCGGCGCGGGCATTACCCGCGCTACCGAGCTGGCTATCTTGAATGCCAACTACATCAAGGCCCGCCTCGAAGCGCACTACCCGGTGCTCTATACCGGCGCGCAGGGCCGCTGCGCCCACGAGATGATTCTCGACTGCCGCCACTTCAAAAAGGCCGGCATCGAGGTTGAAGACATCGCCAAGCGCCTGATGGACTACGGTTTCCACGCGCCCACGGTGAGCTTCCCGGTAGCCGGCACGCTCATGATTGAGCCGACGGAAAGCGAAAGCAAGGAGGAGCTCGACCGCTTCTGCGACGCCATGATTGCCATCCGCAAGGAAATCACGGAGGTAGAGGAAGGCCGCGCCGACGCCAAAGAAAACGTGCTCAAGCACGCGCCCCACACCGCCGCCATCGTGCTCACGCAGGAGTGGACGCGCCCCTACTCGCGCGAGCAGGCCGTGTACCCGCTGCCTTACGTGCGCTCGGCCAAGTTCTGGCCCACCGTGAGCCGCATCGACTCGGCCTACGGCGACCGCAACCTCATTTGTAGCTGCACGCCGCTGGAGGAGTACGCCGACGAGCCGGAACAATTGGTTTCGACGGACAAAGGCCCGTCGTACTAAATAAAAAACGGTCGGCCACGCTGCATTGCATGGCCGACCGTTTTGAATAATCAGCGAGCGGGGCGGGGCATTAAACTCTAGCCAGCCAACACTATCAAAAACGCCCGGTTGAGCACGCGAAAGCGGCTCGGCCGGGCGTTTGGCGTATTGGGCGGTTAGCTAAGCAAACTAGTCGGCTAGCCTACTTCTTTTGGAACATTGGCTGAGGTGGCAACGTTAAGAATCTACCTCCGCACTCGTGGACTATCGCTCTAATTTTTAGCCTTATGAACCGCATCCCTCAATTTCTGGCCCGCCCGGTCGCCCTGGCGGTCATGGGCCTGGCGCTGGCCCTCGGGGCCACCTCCTGCGCTACCTCGGCCAACGTGGCCGCGACCAGCGACTTTGACCACGCCGTTAACTTCCGCGCCTACAAAACCTGGGCCTGGTACCCCAAGCAAGCCAACGACACCGAGGGCGGCCCGGCCCGCGGCTACGAGTCGTTCACGGACCAGCGCATCCGCGATGCCGTGACCAAAGACCTCGCCGCTAAGGGTATGACCGAGGTGGCTGGCAACGCCAGCCCCGATGTGTACGTGGCCTATAGCGTGCGCGTCGAGAACAAGCAGCAAATCGCTGGTGGCTACCCCTACAGCCCCTACGGCTACGGGTATGGCGGCTACGGCTATGGCTTTGGCGGCTACCCCTACGGCGGCGGCCGGGCCTACAACTACAAGGCCGGCACGGTTATCATCGACATCGTGGATGCCAAGCGTAAGGAGCTAGCCTGGCGCGGCACCGGCCAGGCCCAGCTCGACCAGAACAGCATTTCGGAAGCTGAAACCTACCGCATCGTGAACAGCGTGCTTGGCAACTACCCGCCCAACGACGACCGCCGGCCGGCCGCCTATCGTTAGGCCGCAGTTAGCATTGAAAAACTAAAAAAGCCCCGCTAATTGGCGGGGCTTTTTTATTAAATCGGCACGTTGACGTGGCGCTCGGCGTGGTAGCTGCTGCGCACCAGCGGGCCGCTCTCTACATACTTGAGGCCGCGGCGCAGGCCTTCTTCGCGGTAAGCCGCAAACACCTCGGGGTGAATGAATTCGGCTACTTCGAGGTGGCGCTTGGTAGGCTGGAGGTACTGGCCCAGGGTGAGGATATCGAGGCCGTTGGCCACGAGGTCATCCATGGCCTGGTGCACTTCGTCCTGCTTCTCACCCAGGCCCAGCATGATGCCCGACTTGGTGCGGTGCCCGGCTAGCTTGGTGCGCCGGATTTGCTCCAGCGAGCGGTCGTACTTGGCCTGCGGGCGCACGAGGCGGTAGAGGCTACCCACGGTTTCCATGTTGTGCGAAATCACTTCCTGGCCGCCCGAAATCATTACGTCGAGCGCGTCCCAGTTGGCCTTCACGTCGGGAATGAGGGTTTCGATGGTCGTTTCGGGGCTTAGCTCCTTGGTAAACACCACGGTATCGCGCCACACGCTGGCGCCGCGGTCCTTGAGCTCGTCGCGGTTCACGGAGGTGAGTACGGCGTGCTTCACCTTCATGGTGGCGATGGCCTCGGCCACGCGGCGGGGCTCGTCGAGGTCGAGCTCGGAGGGGCGGCCGGTGGCCACGGCGCAGAACGAGCACGAGCGCGTGCACACGTTGCCGAGTATCATAAAAGTGGCGGTGCCGGCACCCCAGCACTCGCCCATATTGGGGCAGTTGCCGCTTTCGCAGATGGTATGCAGCTTATGCTCATCCACGAGCTTGCGCACGGCCGCGTAGTCGGGGCCGATGGGCAGCTTTACGCGCAGCCAGTCGGGCTTGCGCGGACGGGCGGGCGCGGCGGGGGCCAGCGGCTCGGCCTGAATAATGGGCAGGGTCAGCAGCATCGTATCCATCGTCTTCTCACTTACTAATTAGCAATCCTTAATTTATCCTTCTCTTCTACAAATATCGGCACGAAACGAGCGCCGCCGCTAGCTCCGGTGCCCGATGTAGAGCGTGAGGTAAACCGACGGGAAGAACTGCCGGTTCAGGCTGTTGGGGTCGGCGGGGGCGGGCGGGTTCAGCATGAGCAAGCGCTTGGTGTAGGCTTCGAGCAGAAAGCCCACCTCGGCGCCGGCCACGGCATCGCGGTAGCGGCCATACTCGAAGCTGAGGCCGCCGCGCAGGTGCACGCCGGGCACCACCTTGGTTTGGCTGATGCCGCTGAAGAGCGGCGCCCGGTCGTAGATGTAGGTTTCGTTGACGTGGTCGGGGTGCGCCACGGGGTCATAGGCCTCATCCACAATGACATCGGCCGCGCCAAAAGCCCCGTTGCGGGCGGCCGTGTAGTCGTAGCTGATGTAGTAGGGCATGAGCAGGGCTATCGAGGGGCCGGCGCTCAGCAGGCCATTGACCTGCACGCCCGCATCGGCGGCCTTGCGAAACAGGATGCGCTGAATGCCGATGGACGGCCGCAGGGCAAAGGCGTAGTTGGCCTTGAAGCGCTTGTAGCTGCCGCCGGTGTAGGGGTTGGTAACGGTTTCCTCCTTCGGGTTTTTAAACGACACGCCCTCCAGGCTCCAGAAGCGCAGCCAGCGCTCGTCGAGCACCCGGGCCACGCGCAGGTTGGCGCCCCCGATGAGGCCGCCCTGAGTGTTGAAGTTGATGCCAAAAATCGTCTCGCGGCGATACGACTGCTCGTCGGAAGGCATGGTTTGGGGCGCGGCCTCGCGGGTGGGGCCCACCGGGGCGGGCGGGGTGGCGGGGGCCTGGGCCCGGGCGGGGCGGGCGGCTAGCCCCAGCACCAGGCAGCCGGCGGCAATGACGTGCGTCTTGTTCATAGAGAAGTCAAAAATACCTGCGCGCGTGGGTTTTGCCACGCGGCCAATGGCTAACGCGGCCGGGGTAGCTTTGTGGTATGAGCACGCCCCACACCACCGCTACCGCCCGCTACGAGGGCCAGCTACGCACCGAAGCTACGCACACGGCTTCGGGCACTGTCATCCAGACCGATGCCCCGGTTGATAACCACGGGCGCGGCGAAGCGTTTTCGCCGACCGACCTCGTGGGCACCGCCCTCGGCACCTGCATTCTGACTACGATGGCCATCGTGGCCGAGCGCCACCAGATAGGATTCGTGGGGGCCTCGTTCCGGATGGAAAAAATAATGAGCCAGGAGCCCCCGCGCCGCATTGCCCAGCTCACCGTGGAGCTGCACCTGCCCGCCAGCCTCAGTGCGCACGACCGCGCCCTGATGGAGCGCACCGCGCACACCTGCCCGGTGGCCTTAAGTCTGAACCCGGAAATCAAGCAGGAAATTCAATTCGTGTACGAGTAGGCTAGCCAGCCTGCTTATTCGAACGCCCTCGCGCAGCAGCGGGCGGCTGGGGGCTCCTGCGCGGGCCAACCCAGCCGCCCGTTTCTACGTCAGGTACTTGACGCCCAACTTTTACCGTCATTCTTCTATGAAACCTTCTTTACTTTTCTTGCTGCTACTGGTGCTGGGCACGGGGCTAGCCGCGCGCGCCCAAACCCCGATTGACACCACGGCCGGGCGCTATTTTCAGCCCGTGTTCAAGGATGTCACGGTGACTTCGGGCGTGGCGTACGGGTCGGCCACCACGGCCTTCGGTAGTACCCAAACGCTGCTCATGGACGTGTACCAGCCCGCTGGCGACGCGAGCATCGAGCGGCCGGTTATCATATTTGCCCACCAGGGCGGCTTCGTCACGGGCTCGCGCACCGAACAGTACATGGTGGATGTGTGCACCCAGTTTGCCAAGCTGGGCTACGTCACGGCCAGCATCGACTACCGCCTACTATTCACCACGTTTGACACCACAGCCGTGAGCCGGGCGGCCATCCGGGGAATGCAGGACATGCGGGCGGCCGTGCGCTATTTCCGCCGCGATGCCGCTACCACCAATACCTACCGGGCCAGCCCCAGCCGCATTGTGGTGGGCGGCGCCTCGGCCGGCGGCTTCATGGCCCTGCAAGTGGCTTACCTGGACAAGGCCAGCGAGGTAACCAGCGACGTGGGCCTGGCCGCGCTGGGCGGCATCGAGGGCAACAGCGGCAACCCCGGCTACAGCAGCGCCGTGCTGGCCGTGCTCAACCTGAGCGGCGCCACCAACCCGCCCAGCATCATCGAGGCCGGCAACGCGCCGCTCTACAGCGCCCACGGCACCGCCGACGCCGTGGTGCCCTACCTCAAGGGCCGGATAGGCGCTAGCCTGCCGCCCAAGTACGTGTTTGGCAGCGGCTTGCTAAACCCCTACGCCACCTCGGTGGGCGTGCCCAACCTGCTGCGCCGCTTCAGCAAGGCGCCGCATATTCCGCAGTATGCCTCCAGCAACAGCACCAACCCGGCCGCCTACGCCGACACCACGTTTCGCGACATGCGGGCCTTTTTGCGGCCGCTGCTGGGGCCCTTTGTGGCGGCCACCTACCCTAGCCTGGTCGTGAACACGAACACCGCCGTGCCAGCCGGCTCGTACCAGGACATTACCATCAACAGCGGCACCGCCACGCTGAGCGGCAACGTGACGGTGTACGGGGCCCTGACCATCAAGAGCCAAAGCGGCCAGCCCGCCGGTGTGCTCAACACCAACTGCTTTGTGGTAAGCGGGCCAGGCAGCTTTGAGCTTCAGGCCGGGGCCGCGCTCCGCATCTGCGATGCCGACGGCATCAGCGCCAGCGGGGCCACCGGCGCTGTGCGCAACACGGGCACCCGCACCTTCAGCACCGATGCCCGCTACGCCTACGTGGGCACCGGCAGCCAGGCCACCGGCTCGGGCCTGCCCGCCACCGTGCGCGAGCTGGAGATGGCCCTGCCCACCGGCAGCACCCTGACATTGACCAACGCACTCAGCATCAGCCAGAAGCTGATGCCAACCAGCGGCACCCTCGACAACCGCACCCAGGCCCTGACACTGCTCTCCGGGGCTAGCGGCACAGCCCTGGTGGCGCCCGGCGTGGGCACGCTCCGCAGCAATTTTACGCTGCAACGCTACCTCGACCCCAGCGTGAACGCGGGCGCGGGCTACCGCCACCTCAGCCTGCCGTTCGACTACGACACGTTTGTGGGGGTAACGGGGCCGGCCTTCACGCAGGTGTTCAACCCGACTTATAACACCAGCGTCCGGCCCGATTTGGTGACGCCCTTCCCCAACGTGTTTGCCTACGACCAGCAGCGGGCCACCACCTCGCCGGCCACCAGCTACAGCGAGTTCGACAAAGGCTGGGTGACGCCGACCACCCTGCTCTCGGGCGGCGCCTCAACTTCGCGCCGGGGCCTGGGCTACGCCGTAAACCTGCCGGCTGGCCAGACGCTGGCCTTCAGCGGCCCGCTGGCGCGCAACAACGAGGACATCGCCCTGACCCTGCCGGCCGCAGCTACCGCCACCGCCGGCTGGCACCTGCTGGGCAACCCCTTTGCCTCGGGGCTGAACTGGGATGGCGTGAGCATTCCGGCTGGCATGAGCGGGGCCATGTACATCTACGTGAGCACCAGCCAATACGCAGGTAATTATCGCACTTACGTGAATGGTGTGGGCGGCGCAGGCGCCACCATTCCGCTGGGGCAGGCGTTTTTCGTGCGCTCGCTGAGTACTTCGCCCGTCACGCTCACCATGCCCGTGAGCGCACGCATCAACGACTTTGCCGCGGCTAATGTGGCCACTGTGCAGCGCACCGCCACCGAATCGCGCCCGCTGTTGCGCCTCACGCTGGCCACCGCCACGGCCAGCCTCACCGACGAAACCTACCTCTACCAGCAGGCCGGCGCCACCACCGCCCCCGATGCCGCCTTCGATGCTGCCAAGCTGCCTAACCCCAACGGCCTGAACCTGGCCACGGTGGCCAGCGGTCAGGAACTGGCCATCAATGGCTTGCCGATGGCAGGTGCACCCGCCAGCGTGCCGCTGACCCTGACGGTGCCCGCGGCGGGCAACTACGTGCTCAACGCTGCGCAGCTGGCTAACTTTGCGCCCGGCACGCTCGTGCTCACCGATGCTCTCCTGGGCACCCGCACGCCGCTGGCGGCTGGCACTCGCTACGCTTTCAGCCTGGCGGGCACTACCGCACCGGGCCGCTTTGCACTGGAGCTGAATACTACTAACCCGCTGGCTGCCAACTCAGCCCAGGCCCTGGCTGCTCAACTGGAAGTGTATCCTAACCCGGCTTCGGGCAGCTTCCGGGTGGTGCTGCCGCTGCCGGCCGGCACGGCCGCCCCGGCCTCGGCCGAACTCACCAACACCCTGGGCCAGACCGTGCGCCGCGTGACCCTAGCGGCCGGGCCTGGCCAGTCGCTGGTGGGCGAAGCCAACGTGCGCGGCCTGGCGCCGGGCGTGTATCAGCTGCATCTGCGCGTGGCCGATGCGCCGCTGGTGCGCCGCGTGGTGGTGCAGTAGTCCGAGAGGATATTAGAAAATTTTAAAAGAACGTCATGCTGAGCTTGCCGAAGCATCTCTACCGCGCCGCTAGGGTCGTTCGGTAGAGATGCTTCGGCAAGCTCAGCATGACGTTCTGCTTTATTCGGCTAGCCAACCACTAGCTAGCGGTAGCCGAAGCGGTAGCGCAGGCCGGCGCTGACGCCGCCCTGCAAGGGCTCGCCGCTGCGAAAGCCGCCTCTTAGCTCTTTGGTGAACACGCCTTCGGCCAGGGCCTGCACCCGGCGGCGGCGCCCAAAGCCGTAGGCCAGCGCGGCCCCGGCCGAGGCGTGCAGGCCAAACACGCTGCGCTGAAACTGGTACGTAATCTGGTCGGTAGCCTGGCGGTTGGCAATGGCGTATTCGCGCAGCTCGACAGCCGACCGCTGGGCGGTGAGGCCGCCCAGCACGTCTACTTGCAGGCGCCGCTGCAACACCCGCGTGAGGGCGTAGCGGGCCTGCACCGGCACGGCCCAGTCGCGGTGCTGCACCTTCAGGTTAGACACCAGAAAGATGCCGTCGGGCGCGTCGATTACAGTAGTACCAATGCCCTGGGTGTAGCCCTCGTACTGCACGCCCGCTTGCAAGGCCAGGCGCGGCATGAGGTAGTAGCCAGCATACACGTAGGGCAGCGTGGTCATGTACAGCGTGTAGGTGCCGTAGCCGTTGCGGGCCACCCCGCTGTCATCGTAGCGCGTCGTCCAGCGCTCGTTGCCGTGCATGGTCACGGTATTGGCCAGGAAGGGATTTACCTCGGAGTAGTGCACGCGGTAGGAGTAGCCGCCGGCCTGCACGCCCACGTAGGCTCGCGGCAGCAGTGCGGTGGCCTCATCCACGGGCACGGGGGCAGCGGCGCGGGTGGCCTCGGGCAGGGCCAGGCCCACGCGCAGGCTAGCCGCGAGGCCCACGTTGCGTACGCCCCCGTCTTCCAGCAGCCCGGTTGCGCCTACGGCGGCATCCAGGAAGCCGTAGCGGCCCAGGCGGCGCTGCAAGCCGTAGAGCAAGGCGGCATCGGTGGCGGCGCCCGGCCGGTTGAAGAGCAGATAGTTGGGCGTTTCGCGCAGCACATTGCCGAAGTTAGTGCCGGTGCCCAGGGCCAAGGCGAAGTAGTTGGCCGCAAACGGGCTGGGGCGGCGGCCCCGGCGCAGGCGGCGCTCCAGGTTGTAGTAGTAGCGGCCTTGCAATTGGGCCCGTAGCGCAAAGCCGCCCTCAATGGCCGCCGAAGGGTCGGGGCGCGAATAGGTGAGCGCGGGGCTGACCTCGGCCTGCACCGAAAAGGCGCGGCCCAACTGGCGCTCGTAGGCCAGGTGCAGGCCCACGCGGGTGTAGTAGAGGCGGTCGTAAAAATTGCCGCTGCTGTAGGGCGAGAACGGGTAAGAGTTAATCAGGAAATTATTGAGGCCCAGCTTCCACTGGTGGCGGGCGGCGCGGGGCACGGCGGCGGGCGCGGGCGCGGGCGCCACCTCCTCGGTATAGCGCAGGCGGGTGGTGTCGGCGGGGGAAGCGGTTTGGGCCAGGGCCGGGCTAGCCACGCCGAGCAGCAGCGCCGCCTGGCATAGCAGGCTCGCCGCCGGGCGCCGTGAGAAGAAATATCGCATACTGAAAGACCCCAAGAAAATTGATAAGCAAGTGGAAAAGAGCCGGGCTGCGGGCAAGGATGCGCCCGAGTCTAGCGGTAGCCGAAGCGGTAGCGCAGGCCCACCTTGGCGTAGGTGGTCCAGGGCTCGGGCTCGTTGAGCAGATTGTGCAGGTCTTGCTGCACGCCGTAGTCCACGGTGGCTTGCAGGCGGCGGCGGCGGTCGAGGCTGTAGCTGAGGGCGCCGCCCAGGTTGGCCGTCAGGCCCAGCGCGGTGCGTTTGAACTCGGTCTTCACCCGGTCGGTGACGGCGTAGCCGGCCGTTTCGTACTCGCGGAAGTGCACCCCCGACCATACCGGTGTGAGGCCGCCCACTACCTCTACTTGCAGGTGCCGCTGAAAGGCCCGCGTGAGGGCGTAGCGCACCTGCACCGGGGTGGCCAGCACGTACAGCGCAAAGTCGCGGTTTTGGATGGTGTGCCAGTCCTCATAGCCCTTGCGAACGCCGACCGCCCCTAGCCCAAACGGCTCGGTAGAAGCCCCGTACTGCACCCCTAGCTGCACGGCCAGGCGGGGCGTGAGGTAGTAGCCGCCGTAGAGGTAGAGGGTGCGGTCGTTATCATAAGCCTGCCAGCCGATGGCGTCGCCATTATAAGTGGGCCGGTAGAGCAGGTAGATGACGTATTTCTCGTAGCCGTTCACCGTTTCCTGATAGGATGCCGGGTAGGGGTTGGCCCGCGAGTAGTGGGTGTGGTAGCGCGCATCGCCCAGCTGCAAACCCACGAAATAGCGCGGCAGCAAGGACGTTACCTCGTCAGGCGGGGCCACCACCGGCGCCTCGGAGCCGGGCTCAGTGGCCGACAGCGCTAGCCCGATGCGCAGGCTAGCCGCCGGGGCCACTTGCTGCACCCGCCCCGCCCGCAGCAGGCTGCTCACGCCCACGGCGGCATCCACGAAGCCGTGGCGCCCCAGCCGGCGCTGCAAGCCGTAGAGCAGGGCCGCATCGGAGGCCGTTCCGCTGCCGGTTTGGGGCAGGTAGAAGGGCGTTTCGGCCAGGGCCTCGCCCACGCCCAGGCCCAGCGCCAGGGCCACGTAGTTGGCCGAGAAGCCGGCCGTGCGGTGGCCCAGCCGCAGGCGGCGCTCCAGGTTGTAGTAGTAGCGGCCTTGCAGTTGGGCCCGCACCTGGGCGCCCGCCGGGGCCGGGCCGCCCACGCCGTCGGGCCGGTAGTGGGTGATGGCCGGGCTCACCTCCAACTGGCCCGACCAGGCGCGGCCCAGGCGGCGCTCGTAGGCCAGGTGCAGGCCGTAGCGAGTGTAAAAAGCCGGCACGTCCTTGGTCTGGCTGAAGGGGTAGCCATTCACAATGAAGTTGTTGAGCCCTAGCTTCCACTGGCCGCGCTCGAGGCGCTGCACGGGCAGCGGCGGGGCGGGCGGGCGCACGGGGGCCACTTCTTCGCCGTAGTGCAGGCGGGTGGTGTCGGTGGGGGTAGTTTGGGCGCCGGCGCGGGGGGCCAGGCCCAGCAGCAGGCCTAGCCCAGCCAGGCGCAATGAGTAGAGAGCAGACATAGAAAAGGATGTAGAGCGCGCAGAAAAAAGGCTAGAGCTGGGCCGCCAGCGGCTGGGTTTGCAGGGTAAGCGGAGCGTAGGTGGTGCTGGCGCGCACCAGCGGGCGCCCCCCGGCCGGGGCCGTGGTGAGCGAGGCGCTGCTGGCCGAGCCTTTTTTGGCGCCGGCCAGGCTAGCCGGCACGGCCAGCGCCCCCTGCTGCACGCTCAGCTGGTAGCCAAACTGCTCGGGCTGGGCCACGCTGACGACCACCTCCGAGCGGTCGGCCTCGATGGTGAGGCGGCGCAGGGCGGGGCCGGGCTGCACGTTCACGCTGCCGTAGTAGTTGCGCACCAGGCAGGTGCCCCCCACGCCCATCAGTTGCAACTGCGACTTATTAGCCTCGCAGGTGAGGTCGGCGGCCAGGCCCGTGGCCGCCACATCGGCGTAGCGGGCTACCAGGGCGAGGGTGCCGCGCAGGTTGCGCAGGCTGATTTTGCCGAAGCTCTGCTCGAGGCGCTGGCGGCCGCTGAGGTCGGCCAGCTCGGTTTGGCCGTAGGCGTTCACGGCTTGCAGGGCGGCGGCGGTGGGCATGAGCACCGTGTATTCGGCGCGCAGGTCGCTACGCACGGCCGGGGCGCCGGGCGTCAGCTCGAAGAAGTTGAGCAGCTCGATGTTGGCCCCGCTTTTTTGGAGGCGGTACTGAGCGGCGGCCAGGTCTTGCTCGGCCACGGCGCGGTCGGGGTGGCGGGCGCTCAGGCGCAGCACCACCTGCACGGTGGGCTTGTCCCAGCCGCGCACTTGCAGCGCCGCCTTTTCGGCCCGGATGCGCACCGTGGTGCCGGCCGGGCAGGGCCAGCTTTGCTCCAAGGTGCGGGTCACCACCTGCACCTTTTGCTGGGCCCAGGCCGGGGCGGCGGCCAGCAGCGCGGCCAGCAGGGCCAGCCAAGGCGCCGGGCGGGCACAGCGCAGTAGTAGATTGATAAGCAGCCTCATGTGATAAGAAGATTGACGAGTTGGCGCGTAACGGCGGCTTGCAGATTGACGAGGCGGGCCTGCTCGCGGGTAAGCTCGGGCGAGCTGCCAAAACGGCGCGAGGCCTGCTGAAGCTCCTGCTGCTGGGCTTGCAGCTCGGTGAGCTGGGTGTTCAGGCTCTGAAACTCGGCCGAGCCGCACACCGCCGGCTGCCGGCTGCATCCTTTCTTGATGAAGGCCAGGCCCTGGCTTTCGAGCGCATCGGGGGGCAGGGCGGGCAGGGTGGCCGGCAGGGCGGCCTCCACGGTTTCTTCGCTCACCGTCAGGGTTTCGCGCGGGCAGGCGGGGGCCACGCTAGCCAGGGTATCGGGCGCGGCCGGACGGTATTGCCACCAGCCGGCCCCGGCCATAATTAGCAGCACGAGGCTGGCGGCCAGCGCCAGCGCGCGGCGGGCGCGGCGCGGGGCTAGCCAGCTGGCGTAGCGGCTAGCGGCGGCCGGCGGCCCTAGGGCACGGGGCAGGGCCGCAGCCTCGGCGGCCTTCGCCGCGTCGAGGCGGCCGGCGATGCTGGCCCACAGGTCGGCCTCAGGCTCGTGGGTGGGCAACTCGGCCACCAGGCGGGGCAGGGAAGCATCGGCCGCCAGCTGGGCCTCGATGCGCGCCCAGGTATCGGGGGCGGGCTCGTGGGGCGGCAACTGGCCCAGCGCCCGGCGCAGGTTGGCGGCGCCGGGCTCGGTGAAGGAATCGTTTTCGGGCTCGGGGTTCATGCGTACAGGTGCTGAAGCTTGCGCTGAAGCAAGCGTTTGGCGTGGTGCAGTTGCGACTTGCTGGTGCCTTCGCTGATGCTCAGCAAGTCGGCTACTTCGTGGTGGGCATAGCCCTCGACCTCGACCAGGCAAAACACGGCCCGGTAGCCGGCCGGCAACTCGCCGATGGCCCGGTCGAGGGCCTCGCCGGTGAGGTTGTCGCGCCAGGCCACCAGCGGCTCGGGGTGGCGCTCGTGGTCGTAAATTTCCATGCGCTGCTCCTGGCGCAGGGTGCGCAGGGCCCGGCGCACCACCAGGGTTTTAAGCCAGGCGCCCAGCGTCGATTGCTGCCGGAAGGCGGCTAGCCCCTGAAAGGCCTCCACGAAGGCGTCTTGCAGGGCATCCTGGGCCAGGTCGCGGGCGCCGCCCATCATCCGCAGGGCAGTGGAAAACATAGCCGTTTTGTAGCGCTGGTAGAGTTGCTGCTGCGCCTGGTGGTCGCCAGCCAGGCAGCCGGCTACGAGGCGCGCTTCGTCGGGCGGGATAGAAAAAGCAGCAGCGGCCACGGTGAGTAAAAGTGAAATTCGCCCCAAAGTGCCAGCTCGCGGCGAAATGGTTGGTTGAAGGAAAATTATTTTTTGTGGCCCTCTACTACCTACTCATAAGAGCCTGTTTGGAAACTTAAAAGACCGTCATGCTGAGCCTGTCGAAGCATCTCTACCGAACGATACCCTAGCGGCGCGGCAGAGATGCTTCGACAGGCTCAGCATAACGTTCTGAAAGTGATTTTTTTAGAAAATCTTAAATATGCTCTAAAAGACCACTATGCAGCGCGCATCCTCCTGCTCTCAATCCGCGCAGCCTAGCCGACTGGCCTGAATAAAAATATTTTTTGCCGCCCAACCAACCTTTTCGAAAGCAGCCAGCACATTGGGGCAAGCAGCCAGCCGGGGTCCTCGGTTTTGGGGGCTGCGTTCCTTTCCACCCTCACCCTACCACCCCTACTGCGCATGAAAAAGTACCTACTCCTCGCCGGCTCGTTGCTAGCCCTCAGCGCCTGCTCCAAAAAGGATGACGTGGCCCCCGGCCTTCAGGGGCTGCTCACGGCCAAGCCCTGGCGGATTTCAGCTTACGCGACTACCATTACCAGCGCCGGCGTTGCTACCACTAAAGACAGCTACGCCAACATGCCCGCCTGCTCGCAGGACGACGTTTTCACGTTCAAGAATGACCACACCCTGACCGTGGACGAGGGCGCCACGCAGTGCAGCCCGGCCACCGCGCTCGACAGCTTTGCCTGGAGCTTCTCCAACGACCAGACCCAGCTGCTGATAGCCAACCCCGACCACACCTCGCCCGAAACCAACGACATCCTGGAGCTGTCGAGCACCACGCTGCGCGTGCGCATTACCACGGCCCGCACCAACGACGTGAAGGTGGAAACCATCACGTTTACTTCGTTCTAGGCCAGCGCGGGGGCGGGCAGGCTACCGCGGCCCATTGCCTCGTATACTGCGGCGCGGCAGCACTACGGCTGCCCTCACTTTTCTCATGGGAATCTTCACCAACCGCGGCTTTCAGCCCAAGCGCCCCGCCAACCCCAAGCTGCCGCCCGGCCAGTACGAAACCACCGATTTTCCGGTGCTCTCGGCTGGCCCCACGCCCCGCATCAACCTCGCCAACTGGGAGTTTCGCCTCGAAGGCTTGGTCGAAGCGCCCGTGAAGTGGAGCTGGGAAGAATTCAACAAGCTGCCGATGCAGGACTTCAACCCCGACATTCACTGCGTCACGAAGTGGAGTAAGTTCGACACGCACTGGCGCGGCGTGAGCGTAGATACGCTGCTCGAACACGTGCAGCTGAAGCCCGAGGCGCAGTTCGTAACGCAGTTTTGCTACGGCGGCTACACCACCAACCTACCCCTGGCCGACCTGCGCGACGGTAAGGCCTTCGTGGGCCTTTTCTACGATGGCCAGCCGCTGGCCCCCGAGCACGGCGGGCCGGCGCGGCTGGTGGTACCGCACCTCTACTTCTGGAAAAGCGCCAAGTGGGTGCAGGGCCTGCGCTTCACAGCCCAGGACGAGCCCGGCTTCTGGGAACGCGGCGGCTACAGCATGTACGGCGACCCGTGGAAGGAGCAGCGCTACCGCGACGATGACGACGAGCAGGCCAGCGCCAGCGCCCTTCGCCTATGAGCCGCGTAGCCTGGCAACTCGCCACCGTTACGGCCATCCGACCCGAGACGCCGCACGTCAAAACCTTCACCCTCAGCCTTCCGCAGTTCACGCCCCACCTCGCCGGCCAGCACTACGACCTGCGCCTCACCGCCGAGGGCGGCTACCAGGCCGAGCGCAGCTACTCCATCGCCTCGCCGCCCGAGCAAGCCGGCGAGATTGAACTGACCGTTGAAATTATCCCCAACGGCGAGGTATCGGGCTACCTTGATGAGGGCGTGGCCGTGGGCGACCAGCTGGAGGTGCGCGGGCCCATCGGCGGCTACTTCGTGTGGCCGGGCGAGGCTAGCGCCCCGCCCCTGCTCCTGGTGGCCGGCGGCTCGGGCGTGGTGCCGCTCATGGCCATGCTGCGCCACCGGCAGCGACTGGGGGTGCGCACGCCGGCAGCGCTGCTGTTCAGCGTGCGCACGCCCGAGGAAGTCATCTATCGAACTGAGCTTGAGGTGATGGCTGCAAACGACCCGAGCTTTACGCTGCTGCTCGACTACACCCGGCAGGCGCCGCCCGGCTGGGCCGGCTACCACCGCCGCATCGATGCCACCATGCTGGCTGAGGTGGTAGCGCGCTTCGGCACGGCGCGGCCGCAGGCGTTTGTATGCGGGCCCACGGGCCTGGTCGAAAGCGTAGCCAACAGCTTGCTGGCAGCCGGCCTGCCGCCCGAATTGATTCTGACCGAAAGATTTGGGCCCACGGGCAGCTAGGCACTTGCTTTCACTCATTAGCTAAATTACTGTACCTGAGCATGCAACCTCTTATTACTTCTCGCCATATGAAAAAACTTCTCCTAGGCTTGCTGCTGCTAAGTGCCTGTGCTAAAGAGGACGCCGCGCCCACCTACAGCGATTTTACGCCCATCAGCGGCCAGTTTACCCTTAGCGACGACGGCTTTGTGCGCTACAACAAGCGCGATACCACGGCTGTGCTTTCGGACCTGAAGCTGCGCATATCGCAGCGCGGCACGCAGGATGTGTATGAGTTTCAGGGCCGCCTCAGCGCCCACGAAACCGAAAACATCCGGTTCCTGGTCGACAAAAGCCGCACGGGTACCGGCCCCTGGACCGGGCTGGCCACCGAGGGCACCACCTATTTCAATGGCAAGCCAACGACCGGGGGCGGCAGCACCAACTCGGGCACGCTCTCGGCCAGCGGCAATACGTTTACTGCCTCCTTCGACCACGCCAGCGTGAAGGGCACGCTACGGCAGTAGCCGCGCCGAGCCACCACAAAACGAGCGCCCCCACCAGCCTTAGCTCGTGGGGGCGCTCGTTTTGCGGCAGGCTATGCCAGTTCTACTTTAAGCATACACGCTGGTTTTCAGCTCTTCGGCCAGGAAGCGGCTGGTGTGGCCTTTGCCGCTCTTGGCTACCTGCTCGGGCGTGCCCTGGGCCACGATGGTACCGCCGCCCGCGCCGCCCTCGGGGCCGATGTCGATGACGTGGTCGGCCACTTTGATGAGGTCGAGGTTGTGCTCGATGATGAGCACCGTGTTGCCCTTGTCGGCGAGCTTGTGCAGCACGTCGGCCAGGTGGCGGATATCCTCGAAGTGCAGGCCGGTGGTGGGCTCATCGAGGATGTAGAAGGTCTTGCCGGTGTCCTTTTTGCTGAGCTCGGTGGCGAGCTTCACGCGCTGGGCCTCGCCGCCCGAGAGCGTCGTGGCCTGCTGGCCGAGCGTGAGGTAGCCCAGGCCGACGTCGGCCAAGGTCTTGATTTTGCGCAGGATGCGGGGCTGAAACTCAAAGAAGTCCACCGCTTTCTCTACCGTCATGTCGAGGATGTCGGTGATGGACTTCCCCTTGAAGCGCACTTCCAGGGTTTCGCGGTTGTAGCGGCGGCCCTTGCAGGTTTCGCAGGGCACGTGCACGTCGGGCAGGAAGTTCATCTCGATGGTGCGGATGCCGGCGCCCTCGCAGGTTTCACAGCGCCCGCCCTTCACGTTGAACGAGAAGCGGCCGGGGCCGTAGCCGCGAATTTTGGCCTCCGCCATCTCGGCAAACAGCTGCCGAATCTCCGTGAACACGCCGGTGTAAGTAGCTGGGTTCGAGCGCGGCGTGCGGCCAATGGGCGACTGGTCGACCTCAATCACCTTGTCAATCAGCTCCAAGCCTTCTAAGCTGCCGTAGGTTAGCGGCTCGCGGTGAGCGTTGAAGAAGTGCTTGTTGAGAATGGGGTACAGCGTGTCGTGAATGAGCGATGACTTGCCCGAGCCCGACACGCCCGTGACCGCAATGAGCTTACCCAGCGGAAACTTGGCCGTGACGTTCTTCAAGTTGTGGCCCTTAGCGCCTTTCAGCGTCAGGAACGCGCCTTCGCCCTCGCGCTTTTTCTTGCGCAGCTCGATGTTGCGCTTGCCGCTGAGGTAGTCCGAGGTGAGCGAGCCCGAGTTGAAAATGGCGTCGGGCGTGCCCTCGGCCACGATATGGCCGCCGTGGATGCCCGCGCCGGGGCCAATGTCGAGCACGTGGTCGGCGTGCAGAATCATGTCCTTGTCGTGCTCCACCACAATCACCGAGTTGCCGATGTCGCGCAGGTGCTGCAAGGCCTTGATTAGGCGCTCGTTGTCGCGCTGGTGCAGGCCGATGCTCGGCTCGTCCATGATGTAGAGCACGCCCACGAGCTGCGTACCAATCTGCGTGGCGAGGCGGATGCGCTGGCTTTCGCCGCCGCTGAGCGTGCGCACCGAGCGGTGCAGGCTAAGGTAGTCCAAGCCCACTTCGAGCAAGAAGCCGATGCGCTTGCGGATTTCCTTCAGCAACTCGCGGGCAATGAGGTTTTGGCGGTCGCTCAGGCGGCCTTCTACGTCCACAAACCAGGCGCTCAGCTCATTGATATCCATCACCGACAGCTCGCCGATGTGCTTATCGGCCAGCTTGAAGTGCAGGCTTTCCTTCTTGAGGCGGTAGCCGTCGCACACCGGGCAGGTCTGGGCCTGGGTGTACTGCTGAATCCAGTCGCGGATGCTGTCCGAATCGGACTCCATCTGCCGGCGCAGGAAGGGGATAATGCCCTCAAATGGCTCGGTGTAGGTGGCTTTCGCGTCGTCGGCCTCATCCTGCGTGATGCCGTGCAGCAGGCGCTTGAGCAGTTCGGGGTCCATCTTGTCGATGGCCGTGTTCAGGCTGGCCTTATGCTTTTTGAGGATGAGCTGGAGCTGCTGGAAAATCCAGATGTCGCGGTATTCGCCCAGCGGCGCGATGGCCCCGCGGCTGATGCTCAGCTTGGGGTCCGGTATCACCGTTTCTTCCGTGATTTGCTGCACCTCGCCCATGCCGGCGCAGTGCGGGCACGCGCCGTAGGGCGAGTTGAAGCTGAACGTATTAGGCGCCGGGTCGTCGTAGGCAATGCCCGTTTCGGGGTCCATGAGGAAGCGCGAGAAGAACTGCGGCGCGGCCTTTTTGGCGTCGGGGTCGAGCACCAGCATGGTGCCCTTGCCGTGGGTCATGGCGTTCTGCACCGAGCCCGAGAGGCGGAAGCGGTCCTCCTCCTTCACCACCAGCCGGTCAATCACGATTTCGATGTCGTGAATCTTGTAGCGGTCGACCTGCATTTTGGGCGTAATGTCGAGCAGCTCGCCGTCGACGCGCACCTTGGTAAAGCCCAGCTTGGCAATCTTCTGAAAATCTTCGCGGTAGTGGCCCTTGCGGCCCTTCACTACCGGCGCCAGCACGATGAGCTTCTTGCCGTCGTAGTGCTTAAGAATGTAGTTGATAATCTGGTCGTCCGATTGCCGAATCATCTTCTTACCCGTGGCGTAGCTGTAGGCCTCGGCCGTGCGGGCGTAGAGCAAACGCAGGAAGTCGTAAATCTCGGTAATCGTACCCACCGTCGAGCGCGGGTTGCGCGAGGTGGTCTTTTGCTCAATCGAGATTACCGGCGACAGCCCCTCAATCTTGTCCACGTTCGGCCGCTCCAGCCCGCCCATGAAGGAGCGCGCGTAAGCCGAGAACGTCTCCATGTAGCGCCGTTGCCCCTCGGCATAAATGGTATCGAAGGCCAAACTTGACTTACCTGAACCCGATATACCCGTGAAAACCACCAGCTTACCGCGCGGAATCTGCACGCTCACGTTCTTGAGGTTGTGCTCACGGGCGCCGTACACCTCGATGTAGGGCGCTTCGGCCGCCGCGCCCAGCAGCGGGCCCTCAGCCGGGGGCGGCAGGCTAGCGGGCGTCTGGTGCGCCTCGGCTACGGCCAGGCCGGCGGGCGCGGGCTGGCGGCCCACGGGCAGGTTGTGCTGCGCATCGGGGGCCTTGGTTGAAGCTACTTCTACTAGTTCAGAAGCTGTAGCGGCAGTCAGGATTTCGGCCGCAGGCGCGGCTGGCTTAGCGGCTTTTTTAGGAGCAGCTTTGGGTGGTTTCGGAGCGGGAGCAACGGGAGCGGTAGCCGTTTTTTTAGCCATGCGGGCAGAATCGGAGGAACGAGCAAAGGTACGGGAACGGCCGGGCGGGGGTAATGAAAAAGCGGACTTTTCTGCGCGGCGGCTGGCCAGGAGCGACTGCGAGTAACAAGCGAACGCCCGGTTTGGTGCCGTTGCACGGTATTTGCCAGTGACTCAAGCAGATTTAGCCGGCGGTTTTGCCCGCAAGCCGGGCTGTTCATCCTTTTCCATCTTCCATCTTGCGTAAGCTTATGCGTTTTTCCTCTCGCTACTCGTGGCTGGCCCTGGGCGTGGGCCTGAGCCTGGCCTTGGGCAGCCAGCCGGCCGCGGCGCAGCTGCTAGCCCCTACCCACGGCCAAACCTATAGCTTCCTGACTGTTACGGCAATAGAATCGCCTACTAAAAACATGGCGAAGCTGCTGTTTACGCCCGCTTTTAACGGCCACAGCGAAGTGCCGCTCGAAGCAGTTGGGGCCTTTTCCTCGGCGGCGGTGCTGGCGCAGCTGCGCCACAACGAAGAGATAATTACGCAAAGCCTGGGCGACTTATCGGCCGCGGGCTGGGAGCTTATTCAGGTAATGCCGGTGCCCTTCTCGTTCGATAAAAGCGTGACTACTAGCCGTTACCTGCTGCGCAAAGCCAAAAGTTAAGCTACTGCGTATAAGCTGCCCGCCCCCCGGCTGGCACTTGGCATTGTCCTTGCCAAAGGGCAGACCTACCCTCTTCTTTCCCATGAACTTCCTCCAAAAAACCGCCTCGCTGGCCGTGCTGAGTGCGCTGGCCCTGGCCGCCGCTCCGGCCCACGCCCAAATCAACGTGAACATCAACACGGCCCCGCCCGTGGTAGTGGGCGCCCCATCCAACGCCCAGTACTACTATATTCCGGAGGCCAACGCCTACTACGATGTGCCGGCCCGCCGCTACCTGGTGCAGCGCGATGGCCGCTGGCAGCGCTACGAGCGCCTCGATGGCTACGACCCGCGCAACTTCCACCCGCAGTACATCGACTACCGCGGCGCCGAGCCCTGGACTTATACCCGCGGTGGCAACCCCCACGGCCTGCCCCCCGGCCAAGCCAAGAAGCTGTATGGCAAAGGCCCCAAGCACGACAAGCATGACCACGACGACCATGATGGCCGGGGCCACGGCAAGGGGCATGGCCGCCACTAGCCGGCCTAACTTATGTTGAAAAAAGCGCTCGCAAGGGCGCTTTTTTTGGCTCTGAACGGCCGCAAGGGACTAGTCGGCAGAGGGGCGGAGTTGGTCCACGAAATGGGCGCGCTCATCGAGTGGCCCGGTATTCGGGCACCCCTTTTGCCTTGCTGAGAGTATCCTGACTACCACATTCTCTCCTACCTTTTCCCTCCTTCTTGCCATGAACTTCCGCCCGCAGCTACTCGCCTTTGTATTCGGTGCTTTTGCCGCGCTGGCTAGCCCCGCCGCCCACGCCCAGGTAAGCATCAACGCCCAGTTTGGCCACCCGGCCTGGGGGCCCGCCGCCCCGGCCGGTGCGCAGTACTACTACGTGCCCGAAATTGATGGCTACTACGACCTGGCCGCCCGCAACTACCTGGTGCAGCGCAACGGCCGCTGGGTGCCGGTGGCCGCCGTGCAGGGCTACAACCCCACCAGCTTTCACCCGGTGGTAGTCGACTACCGGTGCCGCCAGCCCTGGCAGCAGTACCGCGACCACCACGCCCGCTACTACCGCCCCGTGGTGGTGCAGCAGCGCCCCGTAATGGTGCAGCGGCAGCCAATGCGCCGCCCCGTGGTGGTCGAGCGCGTCAATCGCCGGGGCCGGGTGGTAGAGCGCCAGGTAGTACGCTAGCCCGCTTAGTGCGTGCCTAGCCCGACCGGCCCCGCCCCCAGAGCGGGGCTTTTAGGTGGCCACCGGGGCTAGCCGCTGGCTGAAGGCCCGGCCAGCAGCCAGGCTGATTTCCGGCATCTTACTTGCATTTGCTTTTCGTATCAATTCCTTCTTTTTCAATCATGAACTCCCGCCTTCGTTTTCTTGCTTTCGCGCTGGGCACCGGCTTGGCGTTTGCTGCCCCCACTGCCGCGCAGGCGCAGATAAGCGTGGGCGTCAACATCGGCGTGCCGCCCTGGGGGCCCGCCGTGCCGCAGGGCACCCAATATTATTACATCCCGGAAATCGACGGGTACTACGACATCTACAACGGGGTATACCTGGTGTTTGATGGCCAGCAGTGGGTGCAAATGCCCTACCTCGATGGCTATGACCCCTACTATTTTCACCCCTACCCGGTAAGCTACGTGGGCGCCCAGCCCTGGCTGTATATCAACACCTACCGCCAGCGCTACCCGCAGTACGTGACCGTGTACCGCGGCGGGGGCTACGGGGGCGGCGGCCGCTACTACAGCCACGACTACGGCGCAGGCCGGGTGTATGGCTACGACCGGGGCGGCTACGGCCGGCCCGGCGGCTTCGACCGTGATGGCCGCGGTGGCTACGGCCGCCCCGGCGGTTTCGACCGCGATGGTCGTGGTGGCCCCGGCCGGCCCGGTGGCTTCGACCGCGATGGCCGCGGCAACAACCCCGGGGGCAACTATGGCGGTGGGCGGCCCGGCGGCAACCCCGGCCCCGGTGGCGGCCGGCCCGGTGGGGGTTTTGGAGGTGGCAACCCCGGTGGCGGACAGCCCCAGGGACCGATGGGTGGCGGCGGTAGAGGTGGCTTCGGTGGCCAGCCCGGCGGGGGCGGCCAGCCCCAAGGCCCAATGGGTGGCGGCGGTGGCCGGGGCGGCTTTGGCGGGGGCCAGCCCGGCGGGGGTGGCCAGCCCCAGGGCCCGATGGGCGGGGGCGGCCAGCGCGGGGGCGATGGCGGCGGCCGGGGCCGCCGCTAGCCAATACGCGCCAGCTACGTAGTTTTGAAGCTGCCTCCAACCGGGGCAGCTTCTTTTTTTAGGTATGGTTTTCAGCAGTATCCTCTTCCTGTTCTACTTCTTGCCGGTTTTTCTGGGGCTGTACTGGCTGGCGCCGGCGCGGCTCAAAAACCCGGTGGCGCTGCTGGCCAGCCTGCTGTTCTACGCCTGGGGCGGACTCAGCTTCCTGGCGCTGTTTCTGGGCTCGGTGGTAGTCAATTTTTTTCTCATCCGGGGCATGGCCGCCACGCCGGCGCGGTGGCGGCAGCGCATATTTCTGATAGTCAGCATTCTGATTAACGTCAGCATGCTGTTCTACTTCAAATACGCCAACTTCTTCCTCGACAATGCCAGCGCCGTGCGCGCCTACTTTGGCGGCCCGCCCCTCACCTGGGAGAAGGTGGTGCTGCCCATCGGCATTTCGTTTTTCACCTTCGAGAAGCTCACCTACACCATCGACGTGTACCGGGGCGTGAACAAGCCGCTGCGCTCGTTCTGGGATTTTCTGCTCTACATCATGCTCTTTCCCAAGATGATAGCCGGGCCCATCGTGCGCTTTCACGAAATAGCCGGGCAGCTCACCGACCGCCGCGCCTTCGACACCACCGACGAGAAGCTGGCCGGCCTGTTTCGCTTTGTGGTGGGGCTGGGCAAGAAGGTGCTGATTGCCAACGTGCTGGGCCAGCAGGCCGACCGCGTGTTTGGCCTGCCACCCGATGCGCTCTCGCCGCTGCTGGCCTGGGTGGGCGCGCTGGCTTACACGTTTCAGATTTACTTCGACTTTTCGGGCTACTCCGACATGGCCGTGGGCCTGGGCCGCATGATGGGCTTCCAGTTTCCCGAAAACTTTAACTCGCCCTACGTGGCGCGCTCCATCACCGAGTTTTGGCAGCGCTGGCACATCACGCTGGGCCGCTGGATGCGCGACTACCTTTACATTCCGCTGGGCGGCAACCGCGTGCGGCCCAGCCGCTTATACGTCAACCTGTGGACGGTTTTCATCCTCTCGGGCTTCTGGCACGGCGCGGCCTGGAACTTTATTGCCTGGGGTGCCTACCACGGCCTGTTTCTGATTCTGGACCGGCTGTTTTTGCTGCGCCTCTACCAGCGGCTGGGGGCGCTCAGCATTGTGCCCACGTTTGCCATCACAGTGGTGGGCTGGGTGCTGTTTCGGGCCGAAACGCTGAGCGGCGCCCTGGCCTACGGGCAGCGGCTGCTGGGCCTGGGCGCTAGCCCCACGGCGGCCGCCAGCCCCGACTGGGGCCTGTTTCCGCACGAGTTCTGGGTGCTGCTGGGGCTGGCCGCCGCGTTTGGCTTCATGAATGCCTGGCCCGCGCTCGAGCGCCGCGCCCTGCACCTGTATGCCGCGCAGCCGCTGTCGGGCTGGCGCACGGTGGGCCTGGGGCTGGCCACGGCCATCTTGCTGGTGCTGAGCACGGGAGCTATTCTGGGTAGCACCTTCAATCCGTTCATTTACTTCCGGTTTTAGGGCGTTGGCCCGCTTTTGCTATGGGGTCGCCCGCGTCGCCTTTCCTTAAAAAACTTGTGCTGGGGCTGCTGCTGGCGCTGCTGCTGCTCCCGGCGGTGCAGGCCAAGTGGCCGCTCTTTGCGGTGCGCCCGCTCAGTGGCTACGCGCCCCCGGCCCCCCACCCCACCCTCGACTGGCCAGGGCTGCGTGCCAGCACCTACCAGCCCCGGCTAGAGCAGTACCTCACCGACCAGCTCGGGTTTCGCGAAGACCTCATCCGGCTGCGCAACCAGCTGGGGTACAGCATTTTTCAGGAGTCGCCTAACAACCGCCTGGCCGTGGGCCAGCACGACATGCTGTTTGAGCGCGAATACCTGGATGCCTACCTGGGCACCGACTTTGTGGGCGAGGCGCAGGTGCAGTTTCATACCCGCCGCCTGCGGGCCGTGCAGGATACCCTGGCCCGGCACGGCGTGCAGCTCGTGTTCGTGATTGCGCCCAGCAAGGCCACCTTCATGCCCGAAAACCTGCCGGGCTGGGTGCAGCGCCAGCCCCGCGCCCGCACCAACTACCAAGCCTACGCCCAGGCGCTGCCCGCTGCCGGCGTGCACACCCTCGATTTCAGCCGGGCTTTTCAGCACTGGAAGCCGCGCGCGGCCTACCCGCTGTTTCCGCCCGGCGGCACGCACTGGAGCATGTATGGCGGTGCGCTGGCCGCCGACAGCCTGCGCCGCTACGTGCAGCAGGTGCTACACGTGGAGCCCGCTCCCTTCCGGCTCGTCACCTCCGACGTAACCACCACGCCCCGCGAAAGCGACGACGATATTTCTAAAGGAATGAACCTCTTGACTCCGCCCGCCGGGGTCCGGCTGGCCTACCCCACCCTGGAGTACGCCCCCCTAGCGCCGGGCCAGACCAAGCCCAACGCCCTGCTCATCGGCGACAGCTTCGGCTGGATATGGATTGCCGACAAGTTCTTCCCCGGCTCCTTCGCCGAGGCCAGCCGCTACTGGTATTACAACCTGGAGGTGGGCTGGCCCGGCCCCGAGGCCACGCCCGAGGGCCGCGACATGGCCCAACTCAAGCGCCGCGAGCAGTACCTGGCGCGTCAGGTCATCATCCTGCTCTTCAACGAGCGCAACCTGGTGGGCTTCGACAAGGGTTTCAGCGATGAAGTGTACACCATTTACAAGCCCTACACCGACGCCGAAAAAGCCCGCCACCGCGTGCTTACCGACTCGCTACGCCAGCACCAGAGCTGGGAAGAGTCATTGCAAGACGGCGCCGAGCAGCGCCTGGGCCAGCGGGCGCAGGCCATTATCGACCTGCGCCGCTGAGGCCCGGGCTAGCGCAGGCTAGCCCAGTCGGTATCGGGGCGCAGCTGGTCGGGGGCGGGCAGGCGGCCCTGGCCCAGCAGTTCGGCGATGTAAATCATGTCGGCGTCGCGGTTCATGCCGGCGGCGGCAATGATGCGATTATCAAGCACGTAGAAGGCCAGGAAATCCTGCTTGGCTACCTCGCCGTGGTACATGATGGTGTCCCAGCGCTCGGCGTGGCCGGCGTAGCGCAGGCTTTTGCCATACTGCTGCGTCCAGAAGAAGGGCGCGGCCGTGAACTTCTCGTGGTGCCCCAGCATGTTGCGGGCGGCGGCCTGGCCGTGCTGCTGGGCCACCCGCCAGTGCTCGATGCGCGCGGGCTGGCCGGTGGCCGCCAGCGGGAAGCGGGCAATGTCGCCAGCCGCGTACACGTTCGGGGCGGCTTGCAGAAAAGCGTCAACGGCCAGCCCGCCGTCTTTATCCAGCAGGAAAGCGGCCTTTAAAAATTCGGTGGCCGGGCGCACGCCTACGCCCAGCACCACGGCCTCGGCGGGCAGGGTTTGGCCCGATTTGAGCTGTACGCCAGCCACGTGGCCAGCCGCGCCCAGCAGGGCCGTTACCTCGGCCTGCGCCTCAAACTTGACGCCTTTTTCCTCGTGCAACTTCTGGAACATGGCCCCGATTTCGGGGCCCAGCACGCGCTCAAAAGGCACTTTCTCCTGGGCAATAACCGTCACCTGCCGGCCCTCGGCCGCGAGGCTGCTGGCAGCCTCCATGCCAATGAAGCTGCTGCCAATGATGACGACTTCCTTGGCGGCCTTGGTGGCGGCCAGCAGGGCGTCGGCATCGGCCTGGGTGCGCAGGGGCAGCACGCCGGGCAGGTCGTGGCCGGGCAGCTTGGGCAGCCGGTTGGGAGTGCCGCCGGGGGCCAGCAGCAGCTGGTCGTAGCGCAGCGGCGGCTGGCCTTCAAGCTGCACTTCCTGGCTAGCCAGGTCGAGGCCCGTGGCGCGGGTAGTGGTCAGCAGCTCAATCTTTTGCTGGGCATAAAAATCGCGCTGGCGCAGGGGCAGCGTCTCGGGCTTGGCCTTGCCGGCCAGGTAGGCTTTACTGAGCTTGGTGCGGTCGTAGGGCAGTTCCTTTTCGCCCGCCACCAGCACCACGCGGCCCGCAAAGCATTCGCGCCGCAGCGTTTGGGCCGCAAACTCGCCGGCCGCGCCGCCGCCCACAATCACAAACGTGCGGGTATCGGCGGGTGGGCTAGCGGGCGCAGGCGGCGTGCCGCCCACCTCGGCCGTGGGCGTGGCCTCGGGCTTGTCGGTGCTGGCGGGCGGGTTTTCGGGCACCTGCACCAGGATGCGACCGTCGGCCTCGCGCACGGCAAATTTGGGCAGGTCGTCGAGGGCGGGTGGCTCGCAGAGGTGGCCGCTATCGAGCTTGAAGCAAGCGTGGTGCCAGGGGCAGATGAGCTTGCCGTTCAGCACCTTGCCCTTCTCCAGCGGGGCGCCGTAGTGCGGGCAGTTGGGGGCGAAGGCGTGCACCTGGCCCTGCTGCCGGGTCAGTAGCACCTGGGGGCCGTCGTTGGGCGTGGGGAAGGTTTTGAGGGCGCCTTCGGGCAGGCTAGCGGCATCGGTGAGGTCGATTTCGGAGAGCATAGCAACGGCTGAGGTTAAGCGGCTTCTCCAACGCAGGCCCGCGCTCCCAGGTTAGCCCCACCATGGATGCGTGGCCCAGCCAGTACCTTGCGCCGCAGCCCCAATAATTCCCTCACTGCTATGGCTATCATCCCTCACAAAGCCCAGGCTGAAAATACCGTTTGGCCCTTTTACCTCGTATTCCTACTTTTTACCGGGTTTTGCGGGCTCTGTCTGATTGGGGAAATTTACACGACTTATAATCGGTATCATCATGGTACGACTGCCGCAGGCACGGTGCAAGCGGTTCGCAACGAAAGCAACACCGATGCGGCGTGGACTACCTATGACATTACTTTTAAAAGCTCTGATGGGCAAACACATACGGTAACCAATCATAACGCCAAGGTAGATAGCCCTGCTCGCTACCAGGTTGGCCAAATAGTGCGGGTGATATATCTCCCAGAAGACGCTGATGATGGCCGCATCGATAGTGACCGCGAAAAGTACGGGGTCGTTATAGGCTTGCTATTCATGTTTTTAACGGGCCTAGGCGTACTGGCTTTTATCTTTCTTAAAACCCGCCGTGCTGCCACAGCCAGCCGGGCGATAGGCGTAGCAACTGAACGCTAGTAAAAAAGCGGCCCCTGGGGAGAGGCCGCTTTTTTTTAGTTTAAGTAGTTAGCAATCAGGCTGTAATTCGTCCAGCCCTAAAACTCCGCGTTCTTGGGAAAGCGCGGGAAGGGAATCACGTCGCGGATGTTGGTCATGCCCGTCACGAACAGTACCAGGCGCTCGAACCCTAGCCCGAAGCCGGCGTGCGGGGCGGTGCCGAAGCGGCGGGTGTCAAGGTACCACCACAGCTCGTCGGCGGGCACGTGCATCTCGGCCATGCGGGCTTCGAGTTTGGCCAGGTCCTCCTCGCGCTGCGAGCCGCCGATGATTTCGCCGATGCCGGGGAAGAGCACGTCCATGGCGCGCACGGTGCGGCCATCGTCGTCGAGCTTCATATAGAAGGCCTTGATTTCCTTGGGGTAGTTGGTGAGGATAACCGGCTTCTGGAAGTGCTTTTCCACGAGGTAGCGCTCGTGCTCGCTCTGCAAGTCGGTGCCCCAGTCCACGGGGAACTCAAATTTCTTC
>Ga0160428_1000231_pt1 | contig 68723 bp, 81 predicted proteins | sample SolpanmetagenomM_FD_108198 | JGI IMG/M metagenome (GOLD analysis project Ga0160428, IMG submission 108198) | Solar panel surface microbial communities from Lawrence Berkeley National Laboratory, California, USA - M | ecosystem: Engineered > Built environment > Solar panel > Unclassified ... | reverse complement strand
GCAAGCGCGATTCGATTGACGGTGGCCTGAGCGACGAACGGGGCACATCTCGAATGAACCCACCACAATACAACATGTCAAGCTCGAATGGTGAAGCATTTGGGGAGAACTTCTTCAACCTAGATCAACTTGCCGCTGCGTCCAGTGCACAGCAGACTAGTGTCAGAGCCGGTGCTGAAGCACAAGAGGCGGATGTTGCTAGGATGACTGCAAACAGTGCAAACAATGCCTTTGCGTCGCCTAGTCTGCCGATGGCGCAAATGGCACAAGTGGCACAAATGGAAGGATATGCTAGTGCTCCTTCTGTGCAGAGGGAAGAACCTGGATCTTCCAATGTTGTCCGCGCTTCCAATAATGCTAATCCGGAGGACGACTACGAGGACACAAACGATGCACAAGCAGAAGATCCACAGTCACCTGGCAAGGGCAACAAGCCTATTGTCGGTACAGATGAATGGCACAAACAACGCAAAATGAGCCACAAAGAAGGTACTGTTTTGCTGCACTCTGCCTCTCAAGCAAATTTGCCATAATACCCTTGACTAACTATTTCCTTCCTAGTCGAACGACGTCGCCGTTCCACCATAAATGACGCCATAGCCGCTATCGCTTCCCTCCTGCCCAGAGCACAACCTAACCAGTCTTCATCTCCATTCAACCCCTCCAACTCCAGTCGTACTCGCACACCCGCAGCCGCCCCTATTCCAGCAACTTCCGAGAAAAACAAGGGAGCCATTCTCGCTGCCGCTGTGTCTTACATCCGCACACTCCGTGATGAGAAGGATTCGAGTCTCGAAAAGTGGACATTTGAGAAGATGGTAACGGATGAGGCGATTCGAACCTTAGAGGGAAGATTAGAGAGGATGGCAAAGGTGGCGGAGGGGTGGAAGAGAGTTGCGAAAGAGGCGGGTGTCGATGTAGAGGATGTGGAGGTCGCTGTAAGGGTCTATCAAGGGATTGGTCCTGTTGGAGAGATGGGCAAGGATAAGGTTGATGTGGTTGGTGCTGGTGTCAGTGGCGAGAGGGAGGCTGTTATGGTCAGGGAGGACATGAGAGACGAAGGCGTGTAATTCCATGGACAGCAAATGTGGTGATGATAGATGGTTTAGGGTCATTTTGTCTCGTTTTCCAATATTTAGCTGGCAGAGATATGTTACCGAGCTGGCTTGGAACGGAAGCAGAATGTAGTGATGGTATGGTCGTCATCAAGCAGTCATTCTGTAAGAATTAACATAAATGTGATTGTATTGTGGTGTACTCGCCAGATGTAATCAACTCAAACATACAGGAAACCTGACTGGCCCTCGTGCTTTTTATGCCTGCTTTGTGCACAGACGCCCTTAACGGCTTTCCTTCGGTTCTCGCGTGGCAGCTTCAACGTTTCCTTGGCAGAATCTGTATCGAGATTCAGATTCCGATACGGACGTACCTAAGCGAGCTTGGTTGATTTGTTGAAAAGCACCCTTCGTTCCTGCCTGTCGACAAAACAGGACGTCAGATTACTTTCAATAATCAAGTTCGTCAGTTTCCAATCTTAAAAGCACGAAAAAAAGACCACGAAGCAATAAGTGCTCCAAAAAGATAAAATAATCAGTCAATAAAACATGTCGCGACCATCTCGCGGTCAACTCAACGCTTTACAGTCGGGATGTCACGCTCCCATACCTGGCGTGACACCAGCATATGGTTATGTGCCAGGTCTCGCGCCAGGTATTGTATTCTGCGTCCTATTCGGCCTGTCGATGGCTGGCCATCTGTTTCGGTCCGTGCAGAAGAAGAGATGGACTAGTTATGTACTTGTTGTTGGCGCGTTGAGTATGTAACTTCACCTCCTACAATCACAGTCTTCTCTTTGTTGTACGAAACAAGGAGAACCCAGTTCAAACTAACCACACCGTTCCTCTTCTAGCTGAAGTTCTTGGCTGGGCAGGCCGCACATGGTCCTCGCAATGCTCCCTTAATCAAAACGCTTTCCTCATGCAAATCACGACCCTCATCATCGCTCCAGTCTTCTTCTCAGCCGCTGCCTACATCACTCTCGGCGCACTTATCCGCATTGTCGGTCGCTCCTCTTCGATCCTATCACCACGTATGTATGTCATCATCTTCTCGACCGCGGACGTCGTCTCCCTTGTCATCCAAGCTATCGGTGGTGGCAGCGCCTCAGTCGCCAGCAATAGAGGCACAAACACCACGCCCGGGACGAACACGATGGTAGCAGGGATACTGTTCCAGCTAGCCACGATGGTTGTGTTTGTGGGCTTTATGCTGGATTTCCTGCGTCGAGCTATCAGGATGGAGAAGCCTGGAAACACGAATAGAGTCATTTTGGCGATGAGTTTGAGTATTTTGACGATTTTTATTAGGAGTATTTACAGGTCTATTGAGCTGCTGCAAGGATGGAAGGGATATTTGATTACGCATGAGAGGTATTTTGTTGCGCTGGATGCGGCGATGATGGTTATTGCGTGTGGGGTTTATAATGTTGTTGATCCGGCGGTGTTGCTGCCGAAGGTGCATGCGAAGGGTGTTGTTGTGGATGAGGACGAGGAGGTCAGGGACGTGGATGGTGAAGAGGTGGAAGTCAAGAGTTCGGTTGGAGGTGAGTCGGAGTCGAATGGTAGGAGGAGGGATGTTTGAGGAGGATATGGCTGTCTGATGTGGGTATGATGACTTAAATGATTGATCTTGCTTCTCAGGTCAGGTATAGACTAATACACTACTGATTTTGACGAGGGTACGATAGTTGAAGGTTCTTCGATTGGTCTGAAGATCCTGGATTGGCACTAATGCCTATTCTCATGCTTTGCAACATACAGGTGATCTTTCAACACAGAGTGATATCTGCAGCCGTTTCGGAGCAGGAAGGAGGCCTGAGCTGGACAATCATTTCAGAATGAGGTTACTTCCTTCTTACTTACGTCCAAGGTCACGTGATGCACATGACGTCTCTCGGATCTGCCGGCGATGGCTCTTTGGCTCTAGCATGGTATCAAGCTCATCTTTCTCCTTCACTATTAATACAATACAATGGCACAAATACCAGAAACCATGAAAGCCATCGTGCGCACGACACCAGGTGATCCAGATGTCCTCCAACCCAAAACGACTATCCCACTCCCAAGCCAAAGAACGAGCATATTTTTGGAAGTTCTCTCGATTTTCTTCGCATAATGCAAGCTGCTCTTTGAGTAGCACAGTCTGTTCTTCGCAGGACTTCAGAATTGCAGCTCGTAACGCTTCGTCATCGTGAGCATCGGAAGTCTGAGCCTGTTTGGAAAGAGCATCCAGCTTCAGGTGGATGTCGTTGTTCATTTCCTCATTACGTTCGCCAAGTTCGAGCATTTGCTTGGCTGTATTCATAGAACTGCCGCTGTGATCGTGACTGTAAGCCATACGAAGCATAGCACATGTCTCTCTAATGGACTTAGAGGTTAATCATCTGTAACCTGAGACCAATAAGTTGCCTGTTCCTCAACAATTTATCTCGGAACTTCTGAATCCTTCCTTGCCTCATTGCTATCTTCAACTTGTAGAAGGCGGTTGTTGATGTGCTCGGTGATTTAGTCACACATCCTTCCAGATCTTTTTTGAACTGCTCACAAGTATGTTGACACTGAACTAGGACTCCGCTAAGTGCTGTTTCCGTGCTGATGGCAGATGATCCAGATATGTGGCCTCTGAGATCCCTCAAGATGTCTCTCGTTAGGACAAGATCACCGCAGGCAGTGCCCAGAGTCTCCGAGGAGCCCTGGAACCGTCCAATCAGATCCAGTAGCGTTTCAGTGATGTTCACGGTTGTTGTGAGAATGGCGAGAATCCCAACACTAATACTCAAAAGATCCGCCATTTAGGATTCCGAAATTTTGTGAGTCACTCAGCACGGAATCTGGCAATGCAGGCCTCTGATATAAAGAGACATTAGCACGACATCCTCACCGCCTCAACCACGTAGCGTTCCTTTGTCTCATACTATAGGTTGAGACTTTTACACTAATGCACGCCATAGAGCGCCTATCGACGAGTGGTGCAGACATGATGTTGCACATTTATATGCTCACCACACACCGTACAGGAACGGGATGACTTTCAGCAGGATTCTGCAAAGCTTTGGAACAACTTGGATTGGCAATAACAGTGTAAACAATCAAGGCGTGTTTGAGGCCCGACGAGCCTCAATCGAGACACTTGATCAATGGCCACACGGCAACTCGCGAGCTCTGCAGAGATATTTTTTGGGACGAGATGAGATTATCTTAGACATCAAACGTGCACTTTCGCAGCCACGGGACAAGCTCGAGCAGATCAGATATGTTGTTCACGGCATGGGTGGCATAGGCAAAAGTGAGATATGCGTTAAGCTCTTCAATGATTTGAAAGACCAGTAAGTGAGCAGCAACCTATGAGGCAATAGACCTAGAGGCTGTATTAATTGTTCAGGTATTGGGGCTGATTTTGGATCAACGTCAGTACCTCCGCAGCTGCTGAGGAAGAGTTCAAAAAGCTTGCCAGTGATATCCGTCCAGGACATAATCCGCAAAGTCTTGAACAAGCTCTGAGCGTCATTGCTACCGTCCGCAAGCCGTGGCTACTTGTTTTAGACAAGGCTGATGAGGCAAATCTGGACTACAGCAAATATTTCCCTGCCACTCATACTGGACTATCATACTGACTTCCCGCAATGCCGAATGCACATCCCTCGCAACAGCCTGAGCGATACGACTAGACACGTTATCCTCGGAGAATGCTCTGCTTCTTTTGTACAAGGTTGCCAAGCTTGACAGTGCGAAATGGGAATCTTTCAGACACGCAGGTGAAACTATCCTGGCACTCACAGGCAAACACACTCTTGCCATCATCCAAGAAGGTGTATATGCGTCAAAAGATACTGCAAACTGGGAGCGGTATCCGGAGATGTTCCATAAATATCGTCGTAAGCTTTTGAGTTTACTTACTGTACACCAAAGCTCGCAGCACCTAGATGTCTACACGACGTTTGAAGTCTCAGCACAAACTTTGCAAGCGTTAGGCACTGAAGAGGCTAGAGACGCCATTCTTATGCTGGGAATGATGTCTATGCTGGTGCAACCCGTAAATACGTCAACAATATTCGAGCAAGCCGCTTCTATATTTCCTGAAGTTCAATCTAGAGGAGCCGAGGAACATGGCATTGATAGCACATCCAGAGACTTGCTGAACTATGTGCCGGAAGTCATCACAGATGGTTCTGAACTCTGTCTACAGGCAGCGCTCTTCTGCTTGAGCTCCTACTCTCTGATCACTGTATTGGGAGATGACATGACTCGCATCGCAATGCATCCTCTCATTCTTAGCTGGGTGGGTGACCGGCTAGACACCTCAGATCGCGACCTACATTGGCTCATGGCCGGGTCTGTTCTCGCATTATTGATTTCCAGCGTTCGGGGGGGTAAATTCGACCATGATATACGCTTGGCTCAAGTAATATCATATACCAAAGTTGAACACTCAGATTCTCTTCCAGCACTAGTTGCTGACCAAATCGACTATCATTGTGCCTATTTGATAGGATCCCAAAGTCAATCTTCTGTTTTGGACAAGTATGTAGCACGAATTTTCAGGCAACGACTTCAGAACATGGACGCAGTGACGGAAAGGAAGTATATACCATTCTATGAGCTCCGAGCACTGAATCTTCTATCTTTGAACATGCAACTAGAGGCTATTAGCCTATGAAAACAGATCATTGCAGCTCAAACTCACCACTTGTCCTTACAACTACCGACTGAAGAAGACAAAACGAGAGAGGTTGGTGCGCTTCTGAGTTATGAGTATGCACTCGCATATGCATACTTGGCAGACTCTCAGTTGCCTTCTGCAATTGAGAGATCGGAACATGTCACAAGAATGAAAGAGCAGGACAATGGATTAGCAGGGCTGCACCTGACCTGGTCCGGTGGCATCGTCAGCTCGCTCTATTGTACGAATACGACCATAGACCACAGGAAGCCATCATAGTCTTGTTGAAGCTTGTCAATGGGCTAGAAGGCTCCGAAGCTGCCGAATTACCATTTTGGCACGATGACTTTATGGTCTACAGGAATTATAATGCATTCACGTTACTTGGTGTTGCTTTATAAGCAACAAGGAGCCCGAGAATGCAATTGTCACCATGGAACGTGCGTTGAAACGGCACGTTGAGCGGTATGTCAAGCACAACCCACATAGCATCTATGCTATCAAGATTGCTCTTAGCGTTATCGCTTTTGCTTATCGCGAAGACCGACGCCTGGAAGAGTGGGATGTTGTGTCCAGAAGTCTAACCCGGTATGAGAAGGCTGAGCTTGTGCTGCCGTTGAGGAGTCTTATATTCTCACCAGAAGTTCACCAGTTATCTGTAAAGCTGATACAACGTTTCTATAATCACATGGGCTCCATCTACATTGTGGTGGAAATAATGCAAGGTCTAAATGACGTGTTATCACTGAAGGCGCAAGGGAAAGATCCTGAGACGAGAGAAGTTTTCCTTATGCCTTCGGACTACGAGATCGCACGTGAGGTTCTCATGATTTATGACCAATTTCTTTCTACCTACTCAATATTTGATGTCAGGGCAAAGCTAGGGCGTCCTTGGATTCGAGACGTGCTCGGTTGGATAGCTTCGGTGCAGCCAGGTCAAGTTTTCATTCTATTGGCTAGCCGTGGTGATCAGGTCGAGACTGTGGGATGGGTCCATGTGGTTCGCGCGATGTCTGAAATGGAACGTCTTGCAGAATCATTTGAGAAATCTCAGTAGATGGACCTTGACATGAGTTCCATAGACTGATGTATCAGTTGGATACTAGAAACTTTCTCTTCCTGACATCCGCAACAACTCTCCAATCATCTCCTCCTCCCTACCAACAAAAATATTAATATGTCCCTCCCCCTTAATCAACTCCGCCTTCAGGCTTTCCTTCGGCAAATTCTCAGCCAACCACTTCCCATGTCCAAACGGAACCATCGCATCCTCGCTCCCCTGATACAACAACACAGGCACTTTGATCTCACCCAGTTCAAACCCCCACGGCGCAATCGTCGCCATACTATCATCGACCCAACCATACGCTGTATGCTTTAATCCTTCGTTGATTGTCTCGACTAGATGCGAACCTAGTTCACGGTGTTCTACCATGGCTTTCTTGTCGACGTCAGGGAGAATGGTCGACCAAGCTTCGACGAGCTTCTCGACGGTGAGGCCGAGCATTTCGGGGCGTTGAGCTGCCGCGAACTCGGCCATGGTGGGCTCGCCTTGGAGTGCTGCTTTGGTCTCTTCGATGTCTGATACTTGTTAGTCAATTGGCAGTACAAAATACGCAGCCAACAAAGCAAAACAGAGAGCCACTCACTATCCTCCCCCTGCCCCTCCAACCAATCTAAGCCCTTCACCAACTCCCCCGACTCATCAACATACGGCGCAACACCAGCGATGCACAACGCCGACTTACACGCCTTCAACCTCGCCGCACAAGCCAACGCAATCGGCCCACCACCACTCCACCCACCAACGACACACTCCTCAACGCCCAAATGCTTCAGTAGCTCCTCGATATCAGCGACAGCATCGACGACTTTCCGCCCCTTATCCCGAGTCGAGCCGCCGTAGCCCGCTCGGGACATAGTGATTAAGTTCACATTGAGCTTTGTGCAGGCAGGGATTAGTGTCGTTACGGGGAGAAGAGAGCCGGGTGTGCCGTGGATGAAAACGAGGGGATAGCCGTGGGGTGAGCCTCTGGTTTGGTAGTCGAGGGTGCGGCTGGATGGGAGCGTGAGTTGTTGGATTGTTGGTGCCATGATTGGTGGTTTGATGCTGGTGGTTAGATACTGTAGGTTACTTGAAGAAGACACTAATGGATGAATATATACGATGAGAAGAGATATATAGTTCTTTACTTCAGTAAGAGAATAAGTATGGTGTGAATTGAAGCGATTTCCTGCGTTGAGTCAATCGCTGAAGTAAGCGTCGACCTTCCTAATTGGGCAACTATAAGCGTAAAGCTTAGTCGGAACCTTATCTAAACTTCACAAGAGTGGGGGCGCAATGAAAGGAGAAAAAAATCCATAACTTCATCTTAACTACATAAACCAACGTATTGACTTAAGGAGCGTGAGTATCAAAAGATTGTGAAAAGCCCAAAAGCCCAATCGCAAACTCGACATACAAAAAAGGTGCCAAGGAAATCTCAACTTCCAACATAAAAGCAAGCTCAAGGTCGAAGCAAATCAAAGATATCACAGCCCTCGAAATCTCCTCTTACGTGACAGCCTCCATTTTCAGTTCAAGTCTTATTGTTCCATTCGAGCAAGCTCAGCTCGGTGTTGACGCGAGCGTAGCCACGGTGGCCATGGTGGTCGGTGCCGGAGCTGGACCAGCGGGAGCTGCTGGTGAGACTGGTGGAGGCGGATTTCCTTTACTTGGTTTTAGAAGTTGAGCAAGTTGCTGTGGTAGTCACCGTGGTTGATCGAGTGATGTAGGAAGTACTTGTGGACGTGATGGTGCTGGTAAGGTAGCCCTAGTGATGGTTAGCTAGGTATGGACAAAAGTTTGCATTTCGTAGGTCGCGCTCACCATGTTCACAGTCGATGTGCTCGTAACTGTTACAGTAGAAGTCTGGGCTGGGGGATAAATCGTATAAGTACTCGTGGACGTGACTGTAGAAGTAGAGGCCTTCAATGTAATCGTCGACGTTGAAACGGCCGTAGTGGTTGTAGTATAGGTGGAAAGGGTTGACGTCGTCGTCGAGGTGACAAATGAAGTTGAAACTTGCGTGTTCGTAACGGTAACAGGAGCTGGAATAACTGTGATGTAAACGGTGGATGCTGGAAGCATGGTTGTAATCGTCGTAGTGTCCGTCTCCGTGGTTGTAGATACAACAGTAGATGCTGGAAGTGTTACAGGCTCCAGGGTCATTGTGCTGGTTACTGTATTGAAAACAGTAGAGGCTGTGGTAACCGTCGAGGTAACCGTCTCCGTGGTGGTTGATACAACGGTAGATGCTGGAAGGGTGACAGCAGGAAGCGTTTCCGTAGAGGTGCTTGTCTCTGTCTGTGTAACAGAGACGGTGCTTATTGCAGTGGTGGTACTAACCGAGGTCGATGTAGCCGTTACGGTGTCCACTTCAGTGATGGTCATCGTAGACGTAACAGCGGGCAGAGTGGTCGTCATCGTCGAGGCTGGTTCCATGATAGTTTGTGCCGGCAGCGTAGTAGTTTCAGGTAGAAGTTTCTGTCACCGGCGGAAGCGTGATAGTTGATGCCGGAATAACAACTGTTGACGTCGAGGCCGGCAGTGTAGTAGTTTCAGTAGTTGTTTGTGTCACAGGTGGGAGCGTTATAGTGGGCCCTGGAACGACAACAGTTGAAGTCGAGGCCGGCAGCGTAGTAGTCTGGATAGTGGTTTGTGTCACAGCCGGGAGCGTTATAGTTGAAGTCACCGTAGAGCCAGGGCCACCAGCCATCGTTGTACTTTGGGTAATGGTCTTGGCTGGAGAGGCTGGGGGTGGTGCTGGACATACTGGTGCTGGGGGTGGTGTGGACATGCTGGTGGTGAAGGAGCTGGTGGTGATGCGGGACAAGCTGGCGGTGGAGGAGCTGGTGGGCAAGTAGGTGCAGCTGCAGTGGTGGTGGAAGTCTGATAAATTGTGGTGCTGAATGAAATCAGTCAGTAATCGGTAGAGTAAAGCACGAAAGTCCACTCACCTGGCAGTCGTGCTAACAGTGACGGTAGTGTATGCGATTACGGTTATGGTTAAGGAGGTTAGCGATCTTTCAAGGACATAATGGATAGTGATTCGTCTGCTTTCGACTTACGTGGACGCAGGCTTGGTTGTGACAGCGGTAGTGGTGGTAGTAGTAGTGGAAACCTTCTTGTCGTCACGAGCTTCCAAGTGCTGACACTCGTACGGGGCTGCCAAAGCAGTACCCAAGAAGAGGAGTGCTCCGATCACTCGAAAAGACACCATCATGTTGGCGATGCAGGAGGACGGTCAACGAGAGACTATAGCGAATGGCTGAAGGACTATTGTGCTTCAATGAAAGACTTGTTCCTGTTGCTGGAGAAAGGAAAGAAGAGATGAAACAACAGCGGCGTGTTGAGTTGTAAGGAACTCTAAGCACCTCTCAACGCCATTGTACGACTTTCAAGTATCTGCAATAGTCTAGCTTCCGACAACTTCGCTTACAGTATTCGAGCTTTTAAGCTGAAGAAAAGACAGAATGCCAGGTACATGCAGTAAGCTGCTTGGCACAGACGCATGTCCTGCGCCAATAATATTTCAAAATGGTGTGGGAGACAAGGCCACCCCTCAGCCCGTGATCACGAAGGTGGCCAATTATGCGCGCATGTAAGCAGCAGCAAGACCTAGACTTGTCGCTTACCATGTTGGAAGTGAAGCGAAGGCCAACGGTACAAAACTCAGGTAGACACGGAGCAAGCTCGATGTAGTAAAAGGATGCTCATAGACATGTTCTGTCAAGGTGAGGGGTGTACATTGCTTTCCATTGGCTCAACGGATCCGCGAGGTAATGACCACAGCGAATAGCATAGTAGTTTCGACAGGTATTGCATACAGAATATCATAGAAGGACATCTTCGAGCTTCTAGATTCTGATTTCACTGCTTGGACGATGATGCATGTAGTAAAGGGAAGCTAGTCTTGCTACGGGATGCATGTATCGCTCCTTTTCATTCTAGATGGTGATTCAGCTCTGTGTGCCAACGCCTTGGTGTGACCAAGTCATCGGTCCAGCCCAGGTTGCAGTACAGTTCGTTCTATATTACCTTCAGCCGAAAAACATGTAGGATGTCCAGCAAGAGAAAAGCTTTGATGGCCAAAAGAAGTGTGAGCATAAGTATATTACGACAGATCTGCCTGTTCATCCTATCAGCTCCACAGCCGCGTAATGAATCCCCTACACCACATACTCACATCAAGTACTCTCCTTCTTCTTCTCCGTCCCCTCCAACCCCCTCTCCCACTGCAAAAAGTTCTTACAATAAATCTCCCTTTGCGGCGCCATTCCATCCAACACATCCTGATCATCCACCAACCCATACTTAACGATAGTCATACCCTCGAACGCGTCCGGATTAACCAAAACCAAATTCCCGCAAGTGCCGCAAAAGCTATTCGTCACCTCCTTTCCACTTTCGCCCGTGCGCTTCCAGGTTTTGAGTGAAGACGAGCCGGTGATGTTGAGACTTGATGTTGGGATGATGATGTTCAGGCTGTATGTGGTGCCTGATGACTTGCGGCATGGTAGGCAGTGGCCTGTGAATGGCATGAATACGCTGTATCGTCATTCTAAAGGGAATGGTAACGTACAGGCTGCTGTTGCGGCTGGTTCGCCGGAGTATTCAAATTTTACTGCGCCACATGAGCATGATCCTTTGGCCATTATGTTTTGCTTTGTTCCCTTTTCTTGATGATATGCTATAGCGTTGCTATAGAGCTCGATTTGCACGTAGCGCTCCCTGCGAGACACATCATGAAAGAGTGCTTGGCATGTCGTGCGTCATGAAGAAAGGTTAAATCGGCAAAGCGGCACGGATTGTTCTTACAATAGATCGGGTCAAGTACAGTGTGAAACCCGTCCTGAAACTAGCGGATAACAATACATCGTTGTCATCAGGCGAAGTGTAGCAGACCGAAACTTCTCTTGAGCCTCGATGCTTTTTTCTACTTTGAATAGGAAAGAGGCACGATGGATATTGCCAAGGAAGAACACTGAGCATGTCTAATGCATCTTCTTTTAATATTTTACCTACCTCCCACTATCTCTATTATCGCCCAATTCGCCAGGTTGTACGACATTGCTCGTCGCCTCGTCGATATTGACCTTGAACATGCCTTTTGCCATTGAAAACGACTTGTCAACCGCTTCACTGGCATATACTCTCATTTCCTTTTCGAACGCTGCTGTAATACCTTCTTTGTAGCCTCCGGCCTCACTGAGCAGTCGACCAAGTAGTGCTGAGTCTCTCACAGCAGTGTTGGCCCCGAGCCCACCAGCGGCTACATGGCAATTAGCAAAGTGTTTCGAGAAGAAATTAGAAGACAATGATAGAGAGCACGGAAAGAGACGTACGTGTCATAGAATGAGCAGCATCTCCAATGACTGTGACGCGTGGATTATTTGGCCACTCCGGCACACCGCTCGGGGCCGAGCAAGTGATTTTCCAGAACGCACATTCAGACTCGACGATGTTGTCGAATAGAGGCTTGAATCGAGGATTCCAATGTGTTGTTAGTCTTTTGATGATATCCGCGGCCGTCTTGCCAATGATGGTGTAATCGTCGTTTGGCGCTGCGATGATTGATTTGGGCGCAATGCAAGTAAATCCAAATTGTATATCCGGATCGTCCTGCAATAAAGATTAGGGTTTGATCCTGGTGTAATAGTTCAAGTTAAGTCAACTAGTACCATGTCGTCCGCACGCACGTTCGTGATTACGGCCAGTCTACCCTCGTCCCTCGTATCATCAGTTAAGCGAAAGACGCCTTCACCAAGTCCTTTGAATGCCGTTGTAGGTGCTTGCCCATGGATACCTCTGGCACCAGTATCATACACCTTCAGCTTTCCACCAGAAAGCTGCTTCGCGACATGCGAATTGATCCCCTCTCCGCCTACCAACATACTGCCCTCCACACTCTTCGACCCGTCGCCAAACAATAGCCTCACGCCGTCAGTAGTCTCCTCATACCCTCTGACATTCCTATTCCACTCGATAAACTCCTCACACCCCTCAAAGAACAGTCCTCGCATGTCACCTCTACTGATTCCAATCGTCTTGCCGCCACGACTGTCCAATGCCTCATATTTCTCCGTATACTCTCCGGTCACCGCATCGAATGCTGAAAATCCCTGACCACCTGTCTTGCCACAGCGGTCGAAGAACTTGTCCCATGCTGGTGGCTCGAGGACTGACTCGATGGCATCGAGACCTTCGGTTGAGAGACGCAGGCGGTAACCTTGACCGCGAAACTTGAGAGAGGCGTCGCGCTCGAAGATGCGGAAGGGGATTTTGGCACGTAGGAGAGAGCGAGCAAAGAGGAGGGCGGCGAGACCTGCGCCGGAGATGAGAATGGGCTTTTGTGCCATATCGAAGATCAGCTGTGAGATAAATGAGTCGTGAAGGGATGGGAAGAATAGATAGAATTCAAAACAGTGGCGAATGTTTCTTTTGGTGAATCACAATTTTATGACCACGGAGTTGTCACGGCACTCGCTGCTGCCTGATCTTTTTCAACGGATATATACACGATATGCTCAAGGAGGAACACAATGATAATAAGAAGAAGATATCCTAATAATGCTTAGAAATAGAGGCTCGGTGGTTCTAGCCCAAGCCGAGGAGCCATGACTCGAAATCCAACTTCGCCGCAATGATATTATCATGGTAGTACTACATGCATCTGCCGTGATTCCCTAGCCTGAGGAAGCCTCAAACAATCCCGGATGAAGCCTTTGCGCTGTCAATTTGCGAAGGAATGTCCATCGAGACCTGAACGCCGAAGATGCTCTTCAACCGGATGCCTACGGCTGGATCTCCGGCGTGAATGTCGTCATGGAATCTTGTGACTTCAACATTGCCATTGAACTTGGTCTGTAACTCTCCCTGAATGGCATATATACTTATACCACTCATCAACAAGAACACCTGCTATCCAGAAGTCTCATACTCACATCACAATCTCAATCCCTCACATCTACCACAAAACCACCTCACACTTCCAAGATGACACAAACACCCATGCAATTCGCGTACGTCCCAACCTCCTCTTCTCCCATTATCAAACACAACAAACCACTCCCATAGCCACATCCTCCTTACGCCTTTCCTCAAACTAACACCCCCTCCCCACAGCCGCACGCCCGCTGGCATGGTAATCGGAGCCGGTGGCGCCCTCGCCGTTTACTTATTCCTCCAATCCAATCAAGCCAAGAACGCTGGCGGCATGGAGAACATCAAAGACAAGGCGGGTCTCTTTACCGAGACTAGTCCTGCGGCGTCCAACAGTCCGGGTGGACCTGGTGGTAGCAACAAGAAGCAGTAGGCGGTTTGATAGGAAGTGCAAGCATTGAAAAGCATTGGGGGTGACCTCTCGTCAATTGTGGTTTCGATTCAGCAAGCGTGGAAGAATGACGATGGGAGGCTGATGTGTAGCCGCACTGATGCTGCAAGATAAAAGAGCATAATAGCGTAATAGTATTATAAGCAGCCAGAAGGACTTTGTCAATATCAAAGCTACTTTGGCTAGGGCATATTCGTAGTGTTGAATGGCTTTCAACAACTTCCTTTCGATGCGCTGCATCCTGCAATCAGTAGTGACACCATTCAGTTTGTGTGAGCTCCGCCGAGCACCTGTAACGACTCTTGGCGGGCGAAGTATTGCTTACACGCCGGAGCCAGAGTGGTAGACCGCCATAAAGACGTGCAAGCTCTTCTCGCCTTCTGATTGCATTTCATCCAGCGGCTGGAATGCTGGGTTGTCCTGCGTCGTGCTTCAACACTGGCCTCTATCTTCAGCATTTGACCTGAAGGCGTCGCACGATGTCGAAGCTGCATCTCTGTCTGCAGCTTCGGATAGTCGTTGTCATCGTGGTCAGTCAGACCCTCCTGGTCGAAGTTGTAGGGAGAACTGCGGGCCAGCCATTCTGACCGTGACTTGCGGTTTTTGTGTCATTCAGGTTACTTCCAATCATCACACTGCCCCTTCAAAGCTCAATCGTTTTCACGTCTGGCAGCAGCACTCTTCGCCATAGCCTCCCTCTTTCTCTCCTCCTGCCTCTTCCAATGTCCGCCCTCCTCGTAATCATTACTGATGCCGAAAGCTTTCCTCAACTTCTCAGTTTCCTTTATCTTTTCCTCCGCCAGCTCATGAACTTGGTAACTCTTCAAATCTCTCCTTCCTGCACTGCTCTCCTTCGTTCGTTCCGCAGCGGGCCCTGTAGGCATCGGTGTCGTAAGTTTCCTCCTCAAAGCCTCGCACTGCTCGTCAATCTCGTCCTCGTCCGCCTTTCCTTCCTCTTCTAGCTTGTCCCGCAGTTCGAAGACTTGCAGTTCAATGGCGCGCTTTCGTTCGTGATCTAGAATTTCGGCGTCGGGTTGGCGTTGGCGATAACGCGAGCTGTCGTCGTCGTAGCTGGACTTTGAGGTGGAGAGGTTGGAGCGTGCATAAGGGTGTTGGCGAGGTTTTAGGTTGGAAAGGTTGCGCTGGACGTAGCCGGACGTGCCTGAGCCTCGTGGTGTTGTGAGACCGACGTTTTCGGACATGTGTGCGATGTAGAGGTTTATGTATGGGAGAAAGTGAAAGTTGGATGTGGTGATGAGGCAGGAGAGGGGTGACGAATAGAGCTTGGAATCGACTCTTCTGATCGAGCTTGTGGTTCGTGGCGAGTTACAATGTCAGTAATCTCCAGGTTGCTGTTTTGTCTATAACTACTTTGCATGAGTATGAAGTTAGAGCGACATTGGAAGGAGAATTGAGCGTTTGAAACGAAGTCATCACGTGACCCGTGATTGCAACCTTAGCTCAATCCATTGCGACAATAGAAAAATACATGCAACACAGACATTTATCGCCTTCATTAGCCATACATCACCTCCATGAACTTAACCGAACCGGATTGAAACCACTGTGAACCTGGGAAGAAAAAGCACTGAGAGGAATCGTGCATAAAATTCGAGCTCTCCGACAAAGCCTTGAGAGAGAACAGACAGAAGCAAATACCAGGCACCTCTAGTCTCTCGAGCTCGGTGCTTTGAAAAGCGATAAAGGTCGTTCTTGACCATCAAACAACCCCCTCTACACACGACTCACTTCCCCAACACACCATGTCTTCTCGACCCTCCAAACGACCTGCGCAATTTGACCCAGAGCAACGTGAAAGCCCAAAGCGACCTCGACAGAATGATCAGAATGGTGCGCAACGAGATCAGAGAGATAGGAACGTAACGAGTGGGGATCGCAGAGAGCGCAACGGCACACATGGAGGAGACAGAGATCGACGGCCGACAAGAGATGAGGCTCGTCCATATAGCAGGGAAGATCGCAGTGAAAGGCATAGAGAACCACAACGTCGAGTGTCACCACGTCGACAGAGATCACGAGAAAGCTCACAAGATCGAGGGAAAGGTGCTGAAAGTCGACCGTCGAGAACAAACGGTACTTCAGCGCCATCTGCTAGAACGCCGGATAAATATGCTAAGACAGGTATCAAGAAGGAGCCAGCTATAAAGGAGGATCCTGTCAAGATGGAAGTAGATGGCGCGGAAGATGGCGAGGTTGAGTTGGACCAGGAGATGATGAGGGCGATGGGATTTGCAAAATTCAAGACGACGAAAAACACCAAAGTGCCAGGGAATGACAAATTGTATGCGGTCAGGAAAGAGAAGCAAATGGTGGCGAGACAATACATGAATCGTCCAGGAGGATTCAATAGGCCATTGAGTCCTAGTGCACAAGAATGAGGAGGTTGAGGCTCTTCTTTTGATACTCTGATGGTACTCCGGAGGCGATCATACTTATTGCACCAATAAAAATCAGCAGACCATTGGCATCAATCGTCCTGCATGATGTGGGTGAAATCGCTTGCTTGATCGCTTGTGGATGAAAGCGGTCTGGCGTGATCAATCATCGTGTCATCGTCTAGGAACAATCGGCTGAGTGCCGCATGCAGCTCTTCCACTTTATCTCATTAGGTACTGCTCTGACCAATGACCTTCAATGAAGCTAGAAAACTAGACTGTAGAGCTGCGAAGATTGAAAAGGCCGAGAATAGGAATGTGCACGCTTGTAGCTGACAGAGCGAGAGTAATGCGAAGTTAGCTTGGCAATGGTTTAAAGGCAAATAGCGTACATACAGACATGAAACACTTACTGTTATGACTTTTTCACATTTGATAGACGAACCGTTGGACCCTTGTGCAATCAACTTGAAACGTGAACGGGCGTGACGGGCAACTTTTTGTAAACAGACCACCTTAGCATTATCACACTCATCATGATAATAAAGGCGACAATACCTGTATTGTCGTTTCTAGCCATACTTGCAGAATGCTCGAACGCGACAGCCTCCGATGACAGCCTATTATGGGGTCCATATCGTCCGAATCTATATTTCGGTGTCCGGCCCAGGTTACCAAAGGGCTTGAATACTGGCCTATTATGGGCTCGGGTCGATGACTACTCGCATATCCAAACAAGTTCGTACTTAGTCGAAGAAGCGAACCAATCTACGTGCTCACATACTCCTAGAACTACGGTATACGTGCGAGCAAAATGAGGATATGCAAGGTTATGGATGGGAAGAGTATGACATCCGGACAGGCGGTCGACAAGTCATCCACGACCTAGGAAACTCAATAGATGTAACGACAGAATTCGTCAAGATACCTGGAGGACAGCATGGTGGCAGTTGGGCGGCACGCATTTCCGGAAAACCTCGAGACGATGCGCCGGAGGATATCAAGACTACTATAATATTGCATGCTGCTATGCAGGGTATGGGTGAAGATATTGGATTCCAGGCAGAGCCCACACAATTACATATGGAGAACACAAAGGACGAGAGAGGATATGAAGGAACTGTGAGCCTCGCTGGGACTTCGAAAGAGCTTGGCACGTTCAGGCTGTCAGTAACAGAAGGACCGAGCACAAACCGACACCCCGAAGTCGATCATGTTGAGGCCGAAGGCAAACCACTTGACAGGACAATGCTGCAAAGTGGAACCATCCCCGAGGAACATTTGTGGCAAGCAAAGGCTATTGTGTTCCAGACAATCCAGTTAGAAGTGAAGACTTTCCTCGACAAGTACGGCGAGGCTGATATGCCACCGGCACCACTGACATTGACGATACCAAATGGGGACATTGGCACGGGTAATTTCCATCTGATACAGAAAGTCTTCGAAGGTGCTTTCGAATTCGACATTATTTTCTCATCCATCTCCGGCGGAAAAGAGTACACCGCCGAAGATGTCACGGCAGAGCTTGCCACTGCCTCAGAAAGCTTCAAGACAAAGTATAGCACAATCTTCCAAGCACAAGCGCCATTCGCAAGCTCAAAGTACGACAAGTTTTCGAAGTCCATGTTTTCAAACTTGCTCGGTGGTGTGGGATACTTTTATGGAGATTCTGTTGTCGACCGATCCAATGATGATGCGTACGAAGAACACAACGATGGATTCTGGGAGGATGCGGCTGAAGCCCGTAGTAAGATTAGGCCAGATATGGAAGGCCCATTCGAGCTTTTCTCGGCAGTTCCATCACGACCGTTCTTCCCACGTGGCTTCCTCTGGGATGAAGGCTTCCATTTACTGCCAATTGTAGATTGGGATTCTGACTTGATGTAAGGAGTTTAGCATCATTATTCCAGTTTCAGTGCTAATCACTACATGTAGCTTTGAGATATTGACAAGCTGGTTCAACCTGATGGACAAGAATGGTTGGATAGCCCGCGAGCAGATCCTCGGTGACGAAGCTCGTAGCAAAGTGCCACGAGAATTTCAAGTTCAATATCCTCATTACGCTAATCCTCCTACTCTCTTCTTGACTCTAGAAGCTCTTTTGAACAAGATGGAGACATCTGAGAACAAAGAACCTTATATGGACTTCCTCCGCAGCATCTACCCGAAACTACAACTACACTACCAATGGTATCGCCACACCCAGTTCGGCGACATCAAGTCGTATGATCGTGACGCTTTCTCCCTGAAAGAAGGCTATCGCTGGCGCGGCCGAACACCTCAACACATTCTGCCTTCTGGCCTCGACGATTATCCTCGTGCGCAACCACCACATCCAGGCGAGCTTCATGTTGACCTCCTCAGCTGGATGGGCCTCATGTCCCGTAGTCTTTCCTACATTGCGTCTATATTGAGTGAAACATCCGACGCCAAAAAATACAAAACCATTGAAGGTGCAATCATCCGCAATCTCGACGATCTTCACTGGTCAGACACTCACAAAACATTCTGTGATGCAACAATTGATGCCTGGGAGGAAAGCATCCACGTCTGCCACAAAGGCTACATCAGCATCTTCCCATTCTTAACTGGCATGCTAGGCCCTGATCATCCACGCCTTGGCGCGATTCTGGACCTCATTGCTGACCCCGACGAACTCTGGTCAAACCACGGCATCCGTTCTCTAAGCCAGCAGGACTCGGCATACGGCACAGCAGAAAACTACTGGCGAAGTCCAATCTGGGTCAATATCAATTATCTCATCGTGGATAATCTGCTTAAAATCGCGCAAACAGATGGACCACACAAGGCCCAAGCCGGAAAGATGTACAATAATTTGAGAATTAACTTGGTGAATACGATATATGAGAGTTGGAAGGACACGGGCTTTGCTTGGGAACAGTACAATCCAGAGACTGGCAAGGGTCAGAGAACACAACATTTTACAGGGTGGACCAGTTTGGTGGTCAGGTTGTTGTGTATGCCCGATTTGACTGGAGGTAGTGCATTTCGTGATGAATTATAGACCCTGATGCGTTCGATGGAGTCAGATGGTATTGCAAGAGTGTGCTAAGGTATCAAGACAATGAAAAGGTCGGCGCAGTGCGACAGAGTATTTTCATGTCGTCAGTACCAGCACGAAAGCAGTTACAAGAATCAAGGGTCTATGAAAGAGAGCTCTCTGTGAATATCAATGAGATCTCTTTCTCCTTCGATCTGTCGTGAGATCCCGCGCCGAGCTTTCGGGGCTGGGCTCGGCCACACGTGGGCTTGGCCGGCTTGTCTTGTCCGCGTGACTTCAGATTCTTTCTTTTCTGCTGGTGATTTCCATACCCCATTATTCTAGACACACTATTAATCCGTTCCTATTCTCTGTCCTGCTGTGTGATGTACCTGATTTGACAAATGCCGAACGTGTTTACGTTGTGACCTCCAAATCCTATAACCACAATCATGACTGAAAAGAATGAAAACACGTCAAACCAACAATCACCACTTAATGGGCCGACCTCATCTCCTCAGCATCCGCAGCACATTAGAAAACGATGGCTACGACACATCCTGTCTGAGATTCAAATCGACCTCTTTGCAGAAATCGAACTTTTACTGCTAACCCTTTGCACCGTTAAAATGATTTACTCCCGAATCCAGCCATGATTCACCACTAACGAAACAATCCAGGCATACAAGACGCCATCACCTTCCCCGTCAGCCTCTCACCTCTACATCCCTCATATCTCCCTCTAAACTAACCATCTAACCCCTGCAGGACTACCACTGCTTCGCCTCCAACCAAACCGGCAACACCGTCCTTCTCACAATCTCCCTCCTCCTCTCCAAAAACCACGACCTTTTCATCACCTCCAACGTCGGCGTCTCGCTCGCATGCTTCTTGCTCGGCGGCCTCGCAATCGGCCAACTCGGCCACATAATCGGCAGCACACGGCAAGGCTGGCTCATCTTCTCCAACACGTTCCAAACCCTGCTGTGCTTCGTCGCCTTCGCGCTCCAACTCATCTACGGCGTGCACCTGCAGGGGACACCGACGTTATGTGTCATCATCGGCCTCCTCAGTCTAAGCTCCGGCATGCAAGTCGTCCTAAGCCGCAGTCTATGCATGACTGAGAGTAGCACGGCGATGGCTACGGCCGCATGGGTGGATTTGCTCGTTGATAAAGGTATTTTGAAAGGGGCGAATCGTGCGCGGAACCGTCGCGTCGCGTTTTTGATGGCCCTGGTGCTGGGGTGTTGTGTTGGTGCGGGGATTTATGTTATATTGGGGAGTGCGTGGGCGTTAGGGGTGAGTGCGATGGGGAAGGCGGGCGTGATGGGCATGTTTTTGTTTAATAAGAGTCGGTTTGAGCGGACGGCGATTGAAGATCGGGGTGGTGTTTGAGAGGGGAGATTGGGACGTGGTGTGGGTGTCACGGACTGAGATGTCCCTGCGCGAAGCTACTGATCGCACACACTTTCGCAGTTTCATCTCATAGCGACGTTGGCTCTCATGGAAGATTACACGTTGCTATCCCATTCGGACCAGTTGGTAGTTCACGACCATGACGCATACTTCGCGAACAAGTCCACCTGTCTCAGCTTCGCCATTATCCCCACTCCCAGCGCCACATGCACATACAGGCCTCCATTATTAGGCAGCCGGGGCATAACATAGGCGCACGGTGACCGCGCATACATTCGTGCCACGAGCTCGCAAGTGCCCATTCTTGATCCCCAATCGTGCTCACATGCGCCTTGCTCTGCCCAGGAATTGACAGCACAGTCAATAGGCCCGGCTGGCATGAAAGCTGGTGGATCTAGCTCATCCTGATTCGGTGCAGACGTCGAGTCGAAGCAACGACGCACCCATTAAGCGTCAATACCGTCAACCTTGGCACGTATCAAAAGACTCAATCGAGCCAAAGAACTATACGATGTCAAGGCCGAATGGAGTAGCTCCTTGGGGGCTGACAAAGTGAGAGCACATCGGCGCCCCCACAGTAGTCACTAGGCAGTGGCAGGTATTGTGCTTTGCTTAATGGCAGCCGTCACCTCTGCCTTCAGGTTACGTAAGGCATCCGTAGAAAAGTGGAAGTTGTACTCGGAGAGGGCGGCTGGCTTTGCTTGTTCTGCAGTCACATCATTGCTCTCCTTGGCTGGAAGCCTTTCTATCAGCTTGATGCGATCGTTCAGAGCAGCTAGGTGGTACTCATAGTCCTCCGAGGGTATTCTCCGTAGTATGTCCCGTGAAAGACACTCTTCTGGTAGGGGTGGCGGGTCCTCGCCTCGACAGTGAGCTGCCCAAGTCCGTAGGAATACACTCATACATCCCATATCAAAGACCAAATGATGAAAGTTGACTGTCATTACAGTACCTCCTTGAAGCTGGGCCACGCTTAGGCGTAATGTAGGAACTTCTTTCATTTCTTGGAGTGCAAAGGGCGGTTGGGCATAGAGGAATTTTACGACTTTGTTTATGCTAGGACTTTGCTCTTCCTGGGGATCAATACAAGCAAGCTTAATGTCTTCGTAATTGACATCCTTGAAGCCGCGAAATGTGATCGTTTCAAAGACAGAATACTGTCTGTGGATGATTACTGGAGCCTTGCCGTGCTCCCCACGGACCAATTGACCATCGAGGGGTGGGGATGGTGCTACATGCCGCTTCTAGTGCTGTCCTCAGCGTCTCCAGACGTTTTCGTGGAGGTCGTACGAAAAAATAGAGTTTCATGTGGGTACGAATTTGGCATGAAAAAGTCGAGCGGTGAGAGCACAGTCCGAGACATTGCGGAAGATGCAAGTTGGAGATCCGGTATTGAGAGTAGATGCGCAGCAGTACTAAAGCAGCAGTGTGTAATACAAGTCATGCTTAGTCAGAATACATGTGACTCATGAGAAAAGCATGAACGCCTGCTGCCGAATACGAAGTGTTGTGTGCAAAAATAACGTCCACTCTTGTCAAAAATACTGTCATCTGCTAAGACCACCTCTACTTGCTCATATGCTCTATGTCACATTATACTCAAACATGTCACATTATACCCAAAACTACTTAGCAATCATTACAACATCACATTCAAACATGGTCAGACTCTTACTTTGACACCCCAAACCCCGCCCCAGCCTCGCCCATCGCTTTGGCTCTCATTCCCCGTAGATCGTTGCCACCACCATACTTAGAGAGATCAGGCTCAAGTTGTGTCTGAAGAACACGAACGTTAGCAGCTTAGTCAAAAATCCATCTTGGCCGACTTACCACATTCAGCTTGACCCCAGCTGTATCGCGTCCGCCATAATACCTGGGATTAGTGCCCTTTTCTGCATCTTTCTCGATGAGGACACCTTGACTAGTTTCACGAGAGACATCTCGGTCATGGAAGTTGTGCGGGATAAACATCACAGAGGATGCTGAAGTGTGCATAAGAGTGTTGGGGATGTCACCAGCGTGCGGGACATGGTGGGCACCGAGGTTGAAGTAGATTACGCTGTTTTGGCGGACGAAATTAGTGCTAGATCTTACCTCAGGACAACGAAACTTACAGGTCTTCCTCAACAATACTCTCGCCGTCTACAAATGTTGAAAAGTTCACCATAGGATCGCCAGGATTCAGGACGTTGCGCTCATGGGCAGACTTAGGCTCGCTATCCTTCTGCCTCAGTGCCCACAAGTTGTGGCTCGCCCACTGTGTAGCTGTTTCGAGGTTTGTAGAGTTGTGTATGGTTAGTTTCGGAGGTGTTCCCATCCCTGTGCCTGGCGCGATACGATAACCCCTCTTCTCGCCCCAGCGATTGCGAGTATCGTTGCCGTGAACGATGTACATTCCGGCAGAGTTCTTGGGCCAATCGAGTCCGGCTTCTTCCGTGATTGGGACGGTGGAGAGGTGCATTGTATGCCGAGGGCTTTCGATCTCAGAGTCCCACGGAAATGTCTTGTTAGTGGCCTCAATGTCGACCCGAACCAGACTGTTCTGCTGGCCACCAATATCGAGGTCGGCCTTGAAGTTCAGAACGTGGTCGTGCATTGAGCCTGAGATAACGTCATGCACTTTGTAGCCATATTCATCCTCGCCAAAGTCGCCGAGATCAGCACGAGACGCCTCGTCGAAGAAGGCACTGAATATGTAGCCTGAAGCTCTAACCTTAACTTCGATCGTGCCATCGAGGTAGAAGATGTATTCAATATTATAGTCTAGATAGTGACTGGTGTTAGGTATCTCAGATTCCCTGCTGTGTGGTTGTATGAACGTACCGTAATTGCCAATTGTCGATACAGACTTCACCACCAGGTAAGTATTGCGTGAGATTGAGGTATAGGCCCAAGAAGTGTGACGTTGCAGAGGATAGTCCGCAGTATATTCGAAAATCGCGATGGAGTTACGATTGGTCCAACTCGTTTCTTTGGTGTGATAGTGTGTATCAACATATGTGGCGTATGCTGGGGCATCATAACTGGAAATGTTAATACTATACAGGGCCAAAGTTACAGCGAACTCACCCAGGGACTAGATCAAACATCAATAAGCCCATATTATAGAACGTGTCCATAAATGCTTGGCCGGATTGGACTGGATTGGCAGCAGAGTAGGCAGCCAAGGCTTCTTGAAGACCGAGCTCGTACAATATGCGCTCGCCTCTGAATCTAATGTCATAAAGGGCCATTGCGTTTCCTGCTCGAGACGTGAAGTAGAATTCGAAGCCCTTCCATGACACGAACTGCTGTTCAGAATCATACTTGTAGCGAGGTCCACCTAGCCGTACTTGTTAGTTCTGCTTAATATCGAGAATGCCCTAAGACATACCAGGCTGAATCATAATGGGTGGTGGTGCTTCAGCATCGTGCTCATTAGCATGGTCCCAATCCACTGTATCGACCCAGCCATCGTTGACATTAGGCGCACTCTTTTGGAAACCTGGTTGTTTCGCTGCAGCACGAAGGTCATCAATAGACTCGTACATTTTACCGTTGTAATAGCAATTTAGAATCTGCCAATCGCTCATATTACGGCTAGTAACGTCTAGCTGCAGGTAGAGTCCTTGTGGTAACAAACTGAAGGCACTGGACTTCGTATGAAGCTCCGTCCATAGCCTTGTATGATGCGGATTATCTGTACGCTGTGATCTCTGCATCCTACCACCTATCATGACATTCTTGATAACGCCGCCATCATCGTAGATTACGACATCACCAAGTAGATCCGCAAGCACTTCTTGCATTCCTAAAGATGCACCCTGGAACCATTCTTGCATTGTCATCATGTCCGGGAGAGGGTTAGGCACGCAATGCTCGCCATTCGTGTGTCCATTTGTCAAAGGACTGAGGGTGCTACTCGCACTAATCGGCAACGGTCCTACTTCATATTCGCAGATGAAAGCCGAGCTTGAAGCACCTTGGTTTACAACAACGCGTGCGTATCGTGGAGGGGCAGCACCTTCTTCATCAAGAAAGGGCACCGCATCTTTCTTGTAAGGAGCTAAAGCCTCCATAGAAATAATACTGTTGTTCCATGATGAGGCATTCTTTGAGTCTGTTAATCCTAGAACGGGATTTTGAAAATGAAGGTATTCGATGATTTGTGTAGCTTCATTATCGTCAAGATCAAGCCATATATTAGGCTTGGCTGCTTTGAAAGATGGAGCAATAGTAGTCTGACTTGGCAGATGATTCTTGTAATCAAAGTAATATCGGGGAGAGAATTGGAGACCGAAGAACGAGTAAAGCACGCACGCACAGGTGACGAACAGCCACAACAAACTCACGAGCTCCATATTGGAGTTTTCTTTGCCTGAGGGTGCCAATGGTTATTGGAAATCGAAGAAGTTGCGAGTGTGAGACAGGTCATCATGCACTGATAAGAAGTCCGTTGATCGGCATCGGAATGCATGAAAGCGCCTTCCAAAAAGGGACAAGTCTACAATGTACTTACTTGCCCACAACATCTGTTGAATTTGTTGGGAAAAAGGACGCGAAGAGAAGCGGAGTGTAAATTGAGTATAATCATTACTACTGAATGTATATAAAGGATTCTTAGAAGAATGTACAGCGATTACCATTATTTCAACCTCATTCCGTTTTATACTTCCTCTTCCACTCTAGAGACCAACTTGGACAGCATTGCTCATCCTCGTCTCCGTGTCGTAATTCCTCTTCTCACCAGTCACCCACAATGACAGGTTGTAAGGTGCGCCTCCAGTCTGAAGCGTTGGGTACTGCAACATCATGCCGTGCGTGACCTTGAAGCCCTTGGATGTAGATTCGCCATTGACAGCCCACATAGCCGTCAGGTCCATACCAGGATCCCAGCGTCCCACAGTAGCCTTAACGATAGCACCCATCTTGATTTCATCCTTGCGGTTTGTGATTTTGGGATCGGCTTGACGAGCGACGGCAGCTTTGCGTCCACCATATCTCATCACGTCGTTCCACCGGTTTCCACGGATCTTCGGTGACGTTGCAGCAGCGGACAAGGGTGTGGTGCCATTGGGTGCATGCGCTTGGATGAAAGCGTCGAGGAACTCGAGGTAATTCCAGATTTCACGACGCTGGTAGTTGCCACCGTGGACCTGTCCAATGCCGTAGGTAATGTTGGCCCAGCCCGGAGAGATGGCGTCCGTGCGGTTTTGGAATGATTGCACGCCCATGTTGAGGGAGTAGTCGTCGTGAGTACCAACGTAGACAAAGACACGGCCGGCAAGGTTGACGCCGAGATTCTTGGAGTTGTTCCAGTTCTCGACAACGTAGCCTGCAAGGTCCATGTGCTTCCAGTACTCGACAGCACCAGGATAAATTTCCTAGAGCGGAATTAGTCTTTGTACATGGAACAACCTGCTCATTTGATGACTTACTCCAGTGACTTTATCCCAGGGCTCTAGAGGGTAACCGTTGTAACCCTGGACACCGTAGACAGCATTCCATACATCCCACTGGAGGAAGGACCTGCTGGAAGTGCCTTGAGTAAGCTCCCAGTGATTCTCTTGCTCAGTGGTCGCCAAAACTATTGGAGTGTCGTTTGTTGGAGAGGAGAAGGTACGGATTGAAGTTGTGCTAGATCCATCAGGATTGATATATGCGTTAGTGTTCTCGTAGAGATTGATAGCCTGATGCCTGTAGAAAGACAACGAATCAGGGTAAGAGGAGAAACAAGCACCGAAAAGGTCGGGCCTGAAGATCAAGTTGGCAATAGATTCCCATCCACCAGTAGAACCACCTTCTTGAATACGAGCATAAGGCTGTGCGATAGTGTTGAAGGTCTTGTCGATGTACGGAATGAGCTCTTCGTTGAGAGCATCTCCATATGGACCAATATTGGGAGTGTTAACAGCATAAGAGTCATCGTAGAATGGCGTCTCATGTCTGAATCTGACGAGGATCAATTGGGGTGCAGGACGCGCAGGTCCACCGGCGTTGGCAGGGATAGATCCATTATTCCATGCAGCAGAGAAAGTCGCACGAGGGTATGAGAATGGTCCAGTGCCACCAGGCCTGATAGTATTGTCAGTACTTCTATGATAGGCAAGCCAGCAGTTTTACATACCAATGTCCTTGTGAGTACACAACGGGGTAACGTTTGCTCTTATTTCCACTGCTGTAGCCAGCTGGCAACAAGACGTTTGCACCCACGTACATATTGCGGCCCCTAAAGTTGGTTAGCAACTGGTCGACCAATATTACAGACTCTGACCTACCAAAAGGCAGACAGCTTCTTGCTGCGGATTTTGACATATTTCAACAAGGTGGTATCAGCGTAGTTGCCCTGACTGCAACCACCAATCTCAGTGCCAACGAACTGGGCAACAGGCTCTATGCTATCGAAAGAAAGCTGGATAGTTTGAGCGCCTCCGACAACTTCGACATCTACCGCAGAGGTGACGAGACTGCCGAAACCATCTAAAGCATAATATTAGCTTTAGTCATGGGATATAACTTCGGAATGCGTGCCTATAGGTACAGCACCGTCTCCACATGGGAAATGGACACTGACGACAGAGCCATCACTTCGCGTGACGTTCTCGTATGGATTCAAAAAGGCCTGTACGGTGTAAAATCCTACGGGAAGGTCCTGGAGACCGACGACAGGGAATCCATAGACGCCCTTTGCAGTATTGTCGTTGTTGCCGCCTGAGAGAGTGACTGTGTCCCTGGGGCCAAAACTGACAACGTTTTTGCCATAGAAGTGGTCCGGTGAAGAAACCACATCGGTGTCCTCAATCGGGTCGGTACCATTGGGCGCGAACAATACAACGACACGGCCACCTGCGAAAGTGCTATTGATAAGTCCTCTTGCGACATTGATCTTGACATTAAGACTGTTCGCTTTGGCGAAAGAGTTGACATCGATATCATCCTGTCCAAGGACACCAGCAATACCCACAGACAAGCATAGCGCTGTGCGTGCTAGCCAAGAACTTATGACCACCATCGTGAAATTTAAGAAACAAGATGCTTCAACTTGGCAGAAACCGTGCAGGTCCTCCTTCTCTTATCCTTGCTAACCCTCATCGCTGGAGTGGAGCTTGGAAAGGAAGGTGCACGTCTCAGCGTCAATGTTCAAGGGCGACGTGCGCCAAGTTGGCAACCAATGAGCCTTCAACATGAAAAATTGTCTCTATCAGCTTGGCCATACGAGCGTGCCTGGAGATCACTGGCGGTTATTCTCAAATGATGTGGGTTGGCGTAAAGGCCAAGGCCGCCAGATCTTCCCCGTTGTCTTAGTATGCTGAAAGAGGCAGGTCTGCACTTGACATCAAGATTCGCACTGGAAAAGATGACAGCACTTTAGTAGCGGCCGTCCTCCGATTGAATTGTCAAAAGATAAGGAAGGCGGAGGCTGATATGGTGGCCGTGGTGGTCATCTTGCATTTCGCAAAATATGACGCGGTATGTGTTTGAGTTGGGGTGCATATCGCACCGCCATAGTTTCTTTAGAAATGGCCTTCCTTAACGTGTAGTGCAGGGCTACAATCGACCCTTTTTCAAGCACCCAACGGAGGACCGAATGGTGTGACAGGTTGACTATGTCGAGAAATCATTGGTCATCGCCGAGATTTTGATTATCTGCCGCACCTGGACTCGGCCGAAGTTGGAGACCTTTTACAACGTCCTGTCCTGTGCTTCTGAGGTTGTTTTCATCTGTAACCCGATAAAAACATATAAACAACATGTAAGATGCAAGATTAAAGCACTAGTCGTCGAAAATACCTCGTGCAGCAATTTCAGAGTGAAACTCGTTACTTGGAAGCTTTTTGTCGAGACTTGCGTTCGTCCTGGTCTACATAGGTGTGTACGTGACACAATGCCACAATCTTGCACACGGCCTGGGGGGATGAGCGACAGTAACTATCAGTAAAAGAGTCTTTCAGCTTTCTAGCGAGATTTGACAGTAACTCTGAAGGAATCTTGCAGCGATTTCACAGTGTTCGCTTCAATCCAAGAACTTGAACTGAAAACCCAGCTAATCATAGAAGCGAACGCCACATGACATACGACCTTTCTACCACGAGCACTATATCTATACTATCCTCAAGTGCATGCGATCACGCTGAACGTGAAGACCTCTTCTATATACCCGTTTTGCAACTCTACCTGGCCCGTCCCTCCCGCTCCCCACTGATTTCCGCCCCAGTTTAACGATCCTGCAGCGATAGCACAGTTGAGTTCAATAATATCATCCGAACTTCTAAAGACAACGTTCTCCGCAACCCATCCTATCGCTGCAAGTGATTCAACGTTGGCGTAGGCTGCTGAGTTATTGCTGATGAGATGGCCAGCAGAATCTAAGGAAAACTTTGCCGCGGCGCTTTGCTGTGTGGTGACCACGAGTCCGCCAAAAGGATCTAGCGTGGCAAATTGGCTGTCGTACGAGCTTCCAAGCGCTTGGAGGTAGAAATATGATCCCTCGCCTGTGGCCGCGCATGATATAGCTGTTGCACTGACAGTTAAAGTTGTATCTACGATTGCTGTTGTTGTGGTGATGGTCGTTGTGGTAAGAGTGGGCGTGGTCGTGACGGCAATGGACGTTGTCGCTGGGACGAGCGTAGTCAGGCTAGTTATGGAGCTTGTCGGACTGATCGGCGTCGAGATTGTCGTGCTTGCTACCGCCGTGGTAAAATTGTCTGCGTAACTGTTGAAGCTGTTGCTATGACTAAGACCGTACGCTTGACTATCTGACTCGAGATACAAAAACAGGCTTGTAATATGACTTTTGTGGGAAGAGTAGCTATGCGCGAACAGAAAACCTCGTTTGGTAACGGTGTTGTTGATGAGGAAGTTGATGACGCTAGTGAGCTACTCGTTGCCTCGGTTGTTAATGATGTTACAGTACTGCATTTCGAGACAAGCCCCGACCTCATTGACCAGGGTTTACGGATGTCGAACCCGTCGCGCTTTTGTATGACTACGGTCCTACAGCATTGTTATTGGCTGGAGCCTAAGGATACGAAATAGTGCTGTCGAAGCAGTGTGATCTTACGAGTATGAGGTGACTGTTGCTATTGTCGCTGTTGTTGTTGTGGACAGTATGGTTGATATCACCCTAAATATACTATTAGCTATCTCGAATTCGATACAAGATCTGCTTTTGGACATACGAGGTAGGTGTGATGGTGGATATTGTTATAGTAACAACATTGGGGGTTATTGTAGAGGTTATGGTCCTATACCACATCATGTCGTTAGCATGTTTTATGCAAGCACGTCGCAAGCCTTACGTCAGTGGAGTGCTGGCTGGCCCTATGCTTGTCACTACATTAGGGGTGACTGTGCTTGTTGTGAAGCTATTGATCTTGAATGTCAGATCTTCGCGATGTTGTGCAGTCAGATATGAAACCTACGCCACTGGCGTCGTAGTAGCGACCGTGCTCGTGACTTGGGGCATGGAGATGTAAGAGCTACAGTAAGCTAACGCAAAAGAACTAGCCGAGCCTTGGAAGAATGACAGCACGAAATCTTCGGCTAGCTAGAGGTTAGCCGACGGTAGAGCTAGAACAGGTGCGTGAGGTTCTAGATGTATCGCTACTGCAGGTAATGGAGCCGCCATGAGCCATACCAGATGATACAAAGAAAGCATCTTAAGATAGAAACGAATCATGGATCAACAGGATAACAGGATTCAATCAAAAGCAGCAACAAAATGATGGCTTTCTAAGAGGTGGAAAACACTGAGTATGGCCCTTTATAGCATCCTGATGCTAGTGATCGAAAATTGCATAGTCAAGCTGAAAAGTCACCTGTTTCTGCCAACGGAGCCTAAGATGTCACCATGTATTTTTAAGCGAGCTGAAAACACCTTGATAAGGGAGGGTGTGGGTAAGAACCAGGATACTTCTGAGAAGTACCCTCGTTTGATGCCTAGCTCATAACGAGGTTTGTGGTGCCTTCTGACATTCGTGTCAAGCTTTGTGGTGGTCTGCGGACTTTCACAAATCATGAGTATCCTTCTCATTAAGCTGGAAGGGAACAGCTCTAAGCAAAGGTGAAATGGCCAACAAGCGCGGACGACACGTGGCACCAGAAGAGGCTTGTTCGCATTAAGCTATGGTGCCATGCCCTGTGTGAGGTAGTCTATGGGTACATGGAACACGAGCTTGCACTTCGGTCTGGCCTGCGCATACACCTACTATGTATTGTGCGTCCCTAATGCGTTTGGCTTAGCCTCCGTGGGGCCCCACCTACGGAGGTAGCTCCTTCAATCCGGGTCACGTGCTTCTGAGTTCGTTTCACCTTAAACTGATTCAAACTTCAAACACTTTTCGACCATCACAATACGGTCATCTCATACCATGTAAAATGCAAGATGAAAGCCCTGGTCGTCGAAGACACCTGGGCAAGTCCGTGTCCCCACCTCCAATCAAGAGACGACGACGTCTGAATACTCCTTCAGACCAACCGTCCACATCATCATCGCCACAACCCTCATCAGTTAATTCGACCCCACTGCCCACGCCCGCAGCAATTGAAGCAGGTCAAGCGACGATACGTAACCATCTGGACTATTTTCTCGCCCTTTTCCGCCAATTCAGTAAACCAATATCACCGCTATTGGCTCCACGTCTATCACTCGATGGGCTGACTTCTTTGTATCAATGCTCGGCCTCGAACCCTCTTGGGCACAACTTCATAGTCCATCAGCATGATCACCCACGTGCAGGCTTACATTATGACCTCCGCCTGCAGATCAACCCTACCAGTAGCTGTAGCTGGTCCATACCATATGGCTTGCCTGGAAATCCATGGTAATTCTTGTTGTCTGGTTGACCTCCAATTAAGTATAGTCCAACTGTACTGATCTGGTGTTTCGATTAGGGAACGACGTCATGGAAGAAGACAAGCGATTGAGACTAGGATCCATTGTCTATGGAATCATCTCATCGAGGCGGCCAGTAAAGAAACGGGAAGTATGCTGATCTGGGATACTGGCGAATATGAGGTCTTGCCTTTTGAGCAGCAGAGAAGTGAGAAGATGACTGATGATGAGGGAACTGCATCAGACAGCGAAGACGCTGCTTTTCACGCGAGTTCGGCAGGTGCAAATGAAACAATGTCAGAATGTCAAAAACTTGATAGCGCTTTCAGGGATGGCAATATCAGATTGCGGCTGCATGGAACTAGACTTCCTAAAGGCTACACTATCACTTTGAGACTGTCTCGAGACAAAGGACCAGCAGCACGGAAACCAGTGCCCGAGCCTCGGACGTCGAAGCCACGAACGACAGCGAAAATACAACACACATCCCTGGCAGAGAACGAGATGACTGATGTAGCAGCTTTCGACGAGGATCCTCTGGACACAGCTGAATCTACCGCAGATATTCGAGCTCAAAATGCATATATCGGTGCCCTGAATACCATAGACTCAGTCCATCAGCGCTGGTGGTTCCTAGCTATGGACAAAATCAACTGCGGTTTCATCAAGGGAAAGACAAAGGAGGGAAAGGTGTCATGGACGCCAGGCGCTGAGGATGTGAAGAGAGAATACCCTTTTTTCGTCAAAGGTAGAGACGTTGAGACAAGCATCGTGACTGGTCGGAAGGCAGCCGAAGTCCTACGCGATGAAGAAGTGGTCGGATTTGTACCAAGAGGTGGATGGAAAGCCGCGTTGATTTGAAGAACGATGAAAATGAGCCCGACGAATCAATGACCTGCCACTGCACTCTATCGCTACAATTGCCAGAACGTCACGGAAATTCGCCTTAGATTTCGGCAGAGATCTGAGACGAACCTCGAAGACATGCACTATGAGTATGGTGGCTACGAAGGTCTTGAGAAAATCTATAATCTGCCTCCAAGCGGTCCATCAGGAGACGAGTAGATTCAGGAGCTCTGCAGTGTGGCAACCAAAGAAGGACGACTCTCGCATTTCCCAATGCCTTGCAACCCAAACTCGAGCCATTCGGACTCGCAGGCAAGATACAACCAGAAAAGCGTCGTTCTTCGCTTTATGGCTTGCAGAACTGCACAGCCGACTCATCTTGACGAGGAACGTTCCACCTTAGCAGCATGATGGGTGCCAGAAGCTCTCATTGCAAAGACGAATTCCATCTGCAAGCTGCTTGTCGAGCTCGTCGATCAGGTGTACCATGAACGAGAACGGTTCACAATAAGACTGGAGCATATCAAGGAGGATAGGCAGAGATTATTGCTGGGAGGACGACGATGTGAAACGTGTTGACGCAGAACGACGGTCAGAAACGTGGAATCTTTACGAGCATTAGATGTATGGTTATTTGAGTATACACACGCCAGTATAACTTCGCAAAACAAGAGACGTGGGGCGCGGATGTGGGGCACGGCACTTCGAAGTCCGACACGATTGCCGTGTGGATAGACAATCGGCATTCTGCCATTTAGCATGCGGACTTGTACTACTTCTAAACATCCTAAAGCTGCCGTGACTTCTTCTTCTTCCTTTCTCCTCCAACCTCCTTATCTGTATCTGTGCGTGACTTTCTTCCTGCTATCACTCGAGTGTTTTGTATCGAAAAAGCATAGCATTATGAGCAACATGGAAGCCAGGACTCCTTTGAAAGTCACCATTATTGGGTATGTTTGTGACTTATCTGAACAGTGTAGAGACATGTCTAAGATCTTGCTAGTGCAGGCATTGGCGGTATGGCCGCAGCAGTCACACTAGGCCTTCATGGTCACCAAGTCACAGTGTTGGAATCAGCTCCAAAGGTGAGCTAGACCCGATTAACATGATTACAAAAAGGTTGGAACGACACTAAAATACATCTCAGCTTCTCGAGATTGGTGCAGGTATACAATGTGCCCCAAACATGCTCCGTCTCTTTGATCGCTGGGGTGTTGGCAAAGAGATTCGTGCTGCCGGCGTCAAAACATCACAAGTCAAGGTGCTACGATGGCAAAACGGCAAAGAGCTTCAGGTCACTACTGTCGATCACTCCCGCGGCGAGCAATACGTCGTGCACAGAGCGGACCTGCATAATGCTCTATTGCACAAAGCAGAGTCGTTGGACAACGTGAACATTCGACTTGATTCCACAGCCACTGATGTCGACTTCGACGCTGCAAGTGTGACATTGACTAGTGGCGAAGTTGTCAAAGGAGATGTTGTACTAGGTGCCGATGGCATCAAAAGTCGTACCAGGACTAAGATGCTAGGTGATGGCGCTGATGTCGCGACTCCTACTGGTGACGCAGTATTTCGACTTATGCTAGACAGAGAAACAATGCTTAGCGACCCAGAACTCGCACCTTTCATGAACGAAGCAATCGCTCACCGCTGGATCGGTCCGGATTGCCACGTCATGGCTTATCCTCTGCGAGGTCACCAACTCTACAACCTTGTCATGGCTCATCCTGATCGTGGCGGTGTCGACGAGAACTGGACGCAACAAGGTTCTAAGGATGGTGTTCTTCGAGAGTATAAAGGCTGGGATGAGCGTCTAGTCAAGATGCTCCGACTAGTGCCAGATGTCAACATTCTGGAATGGAAGCTATGCTCACACAAACCTCTGCCAACATGGATCAAAGGCAATTGTGCCCTTATGGGAGACAGGTAATTTTCATAACGAATATTACACAAACTCCAGCGCCTAGCTGACAATGTTCTAGTTGTCATCCTATGCTGCCGTACGTGGCACAAGGAGCGGCCCAAGCCGTCGAGGACGCTGCAGCTCTAGGCATTGTCCTTTCTTCCATCAGTGACAAATCTCAGATCCCATCAGCGCTGAAAGCCTATGAAAAGTCACGGAAGGAGAGAGCAGAGACTGTGCAAGGTTTTGGTAAAGAGACAAGAGACGCGTTGCATTTGCATGACGGCCCTGAGCAGATTGCGAGAGATCTGGCATTGGGGTCGCCGCCTACCACATTGACGAGGAGTCCTGATCGATGGACAGATGCAAATACGAGAGACTATTTGTGGAATTGGGATGCTGAGCAAGTGGCAAAGGACGTTTGGGAGGGGAAGGAAGTGAGGGCGCACTTGTAGATTCATGACATAGCTATTCCTTAGCTGTAATAGAATAATAGAGTATTGCATAGGTAGGAGTTTAGGGGGAAAAGGGTATGATATGGAATTGTTGTTTACACCTCCGAAATCCCCACATCTCATTCACCCCTGCCTAGGCCTGAAGGCCGCTCTTTCCCCGCACAAAAAGGCCAGCTGCGAACTGCCGCCCGCAAAACCGAGTCCGAGAATCGTCCACTCGAATATGCCAATTCGGCTGTGCCAGGACTGAGGTGGTGCTGCTAGTCATCACAACCTACTCGCTGTGTCGTGACTGAGCGTGACGAGACATTTGTCCCGAGACCATTGTAAAGCTTGCGTCACTCGAGGTCGAAGACATATACCACAACAGTAATGATCCGGTGAGTAGGAATGTTGGCGCATAACATTTTGGAACCAATTCAACCAGCTCTTCGCCGAGCATAGCAGGCACCAGCAGTATCCTCTTCACGACGTAGCTCTACTTTGCCTCGACTTTGACAACCCTCGATCTCAAGTCTTGCAACTCGAGATTCTAACTAGAATTCGGACCAAGTTTCATCAGTGGATAAGGTGACGGCACTCTTTACACCATATCCTATCGAGTAACCCAGAACTTGCTTCGCTTGAATCTTTTAAAGCTCATCTTTGGGATTGTTCTCGACCGAATTCGGAAACAAAGTCGCACTAAGCTCCAGTACTCTTCATACCACCATCATCATGAACCTCGCCACTATACTGGACGACAACAGTAATGTCCAACCGCACGCACAGTTGCCACTGCTGCAAACTGAAGCGTCTACTCCCTCTTCTACTGGACGAGGTCGATCCTCTTCGAATGCGGGTGTGATGAACAGGAAGTGCGCCTATTGTGATAGACGGTTCTCGAAAGCAGAGCATCTCAAGCGTCACCAACGGTCTCACACAGGAGAAAAGCCTTTCAAATGTACCGTCTGCCTAAAATCCTATGCCAGGAGTGATGTCCTTATTCGACATACCAGAAATCACCATAGTGACCCATTGGATGGTACTGCCGAGCCGTCAAATGAGAAAATCAAGTCTATAAAATCGCCAGAGTCCGAAACCTCTGGCAGTCTGGGAGAGGAGCCAGCTAGTATAGCTGGCAATATTATGCCATCATCCATGAATCAGCCTTCTCGACCTCCTCTGCAAGCACATTCGGATCTGCAGGACATGCTTCAACAGTCAGCTCCTTCTTTCGCGGCTAATCCGCAGATAACAATGACAAATCATATACCAGCGCAACCATCTCCTCATTCACAATCCCTGCACCGTATGAGCAGCCAGCACGATGGCTCATGTCTGATAGAAGCCGCAATACTGGCAGCGGGACCTTCACAGACTACGACATATCCTCCTACGGATCAAAGATCAACTCCATATCACATGTCCCAACGACTTCAACCTCAACTTTCACAAGTACGAAACTATACATTACCAGCAATGCAAGATCAAAGTATGTATCCTGGCTATTCGCAGCCATATCCTGATCTATCACATTGGCTTGAAGCTTGTGATGTGGATATGCAACCTTTACCACATGGACTCGACATTTGGGGTGACTCGGCCATGATGGACTTTATGGGCATGGATTCTATTCCTTCCATGCCGACGCCTCGACTGCATCACAGCCACAGACCCTCATTCACAAGAGATGTACCAGATGAGCGGTTCCACCGAGTTGAACGACTCTGGCCACTTCGGAAGGGTATAACACAATCGAGGCTTGGTCAAACGTTGTGCGATCAAGTCATTGCACATGACCAGGACAGTTTATTTTCAGAATCCAGATTACGTCCCCAATACCCATATACCGTGTCAGCCCGACGGACTGAATTATCTAGGTGGGGATTAGGAGAAGATTGTCGAGCAAGGCTTGTCAGAGATTATGGTGGCTCGCGAGCTAACAACGATATACAAGACTCGTTCGTGGCAGTGGACATCTCCGACGGGGCTAGTGATGTATCTCTTGGCTCAAAGTTTCCTCCCACAGAGGTCTTGGATATGAGTTTGGATCTCTACTTTAGACGTTTTCACGCCTTCTTACCATTCGCACATCGTGCAACTTTCGATGCAGGATCAACTTCAACTTCATTACTTCTGCCAATGTGCTTGATAGGACTAGAGGTTCTAGACTGTGAAGGTTCAAGAAAGTTCATTAAAGCTTATTTACCAGTAAGTTTGATCTGGATAGCCACTATCTTGCGAGTACTAATAAAATGTTCAGGATGCTGTAGAGAAAGTCCGCAACGAACTGACAGCAAGAGCGCTTCCTTCGTGTCAGCCATCTCAATTACTGACCACACTCGCGTCTGCGATCTTGCTGCTTCGAATAGCCGCAACAAATCTTATACCAGGACTAGAGGAGCAAGTGCACTGCCTGTATTCCGAAGCAATATCTTTAGCACAACGGCGAGGACTCTTTACCGCATTCAATGGCCAACAACTCAGCATAGAACTCCTTCGGCAAGGTCGTGATGACGACGCTGCCTGGAAAGCCTGGTCGCGGGTAGAATCAGCAAAGCGCGTGATTGTCTGCCTGATCATGTCTGATTCATACTGGGCAGATATCCTAGACACTGTGCCGATAATCCGTATTGACAACCTAGGCTTTTCAATTCCTTGCTCGACCGATCTCTTCGAAGCACCAAATGCAAGAAAATGGGCTCAAGTCGCAAGTACGGGCAATAGTCCGATCATCACACAAGTCACCGGTGTGAACATCGACACAAACTCTTTACCTGCTCTCGATACGGAACTAGCTATCCAAGGGTTCCTCGCTGGTCTATGGCTTCGTCTAGCAGAAGCTCGGCATCGTCTTCTTCTACCATTCCGACATGGCGACGTCAATTCGATCACACAAAGACCACTCATTCCACTTCCGACATATGCCCTCGACCCTACCGCCTCTTCGATTGTCCCTCTCTTAACGTCAATCCCACTGGTCTATCATCCTCTGGTCCAAAACAGCAATCCCAACATCCTCGCATGGTGGCATTCCCAATGCATGTGTCTCCTCGCAGACCTGCCTCTTTTCGAACTTGCCGCCGGCCGTGAAGGTCCCGACCGCGCCAAACAGGCACTGGAAAGCATCTCAATCTGGGCACAAACACCAGCAGCTCGACGCGCTTGCGTGCACGCAGCACAGACATTCGCAGTAATGAGCGGAAGGAGAATAAGTGACGGAACAACAAGTCACAGCGAGATCGCCCTATTCCACGGTGCCCTGGTGCTCGGCTTATACCTATTCACCGTGCACGACGAAGACGCGCCTGCAGACCCGCACGCCGCCATGCGCCTAGCAGATGACGAAGAACTCTTCGAACTCCTCGACCCAGTCGATTGGCGAACCGTCGGCTCCGAAGGCATGACCGTCGAAACCGTGAATCCCTCTTCCATCACCACTAACAACAACGCCCTAATCCAATCCACCACGCCTCTTACAGACCTGGAATCGCCTGCAAAGCGCTTCGTCATGAAAGGCGGTACGGTGAGCTTCAATGGCGCGATGCATAAAGGTGGGTATAATTCTTCGAGGAGGATTTTGCTGGATTATGCGAATTTGATGAAGAGTGTGGCAAAGTGGAATGTTAGGGGATATTGTAGGATTTTGAGGATTATGAGTGATACCTTGATTGAGGTTGATGATATCAGTGGGAGTGATTGAATGGTAGAAAGAGGCATGAGGTGAGCAGAGGCAGAGAGGTTGAGTTGAAGTGTGTTTAGGTTACTTCAGGTCAATCGTGTCTCGCGGACGCTACCCTACGTTCCTTCAGGCCTATCGAACATTGTCAGCAAAAGCCACACCCGTACCAATCACTATTCTCACTTTCTTTTTCCACTCAAAGATCAAACAAAACAACAAACTCACCTCATCTTCCACTTCGCGTCATCCCAGCCCGGATCCGATCCAAACACCTCCACCCCTTTTCCCAACACCCACTTCCCCACCTCCTGCGCCTGCGCAACCCACACCTTCCCCTCCTTCTCCCTCTCCATAACCTTCTTCACCACCCTCTCCATAACCTCCAACCTCCTCTTCCCCACCGTCAAAAACGGATGAAACAACAACGCCAAATACCCTCCCTCCTCCACAACCTCATCCACACGTTCCAACAACCGCCTCTCCATCTCATCCTCATTGATCGGCTCTTTCCCCTCTCCATTGCCCACCCGCAACGCAGCGGTCTCGTGCATGTAGAAATACGCGTCGATGCTGCTCCATTGAAACGGCAGAATTGCCACGTCTTCGACCACTGCGACGCGTTGCGCAGCCGGGGAGAGGTAGAAGAGTCCGTTGGATTTCATCAATGAAAGCGTGTGTGGGGTTATCATGCCCCCTGGTGGACGGAATCCTTTGTAGGTTATGCCGAGGGAGGAGGCGGAGGTAATGGAGCGGGTGAGGTTGTGGGTTTCGGTTTCGATGGGCAGGGTGGACCAGACTTCGTGCTGGTAGGCGTGGAAGGCGATTTCGTGGCCGGAGGAGTGGAGGTGTTGCATTGTTGGGCCGTAGACCTGGAGGGGAGGGAGGGGTATTAGTATGGTCTCTTTGGTGTGTTTATGGTCCATTCTGTGCTCTGCTCTTCCCCCAACTCAACGCTCGTTGTCGTTCTCGCTCCCATCTCTTCCTCCTGTCACGCTCTTCCCATCCCTTCCTCACACATGCTCTGCCATCTCCTATTTCTCCTCTCCTCTCTCCTTCTCTTCTGCCCCAATTCATCCTTGGAATCTTAGACTGCTTACATCACAATTCCACCCCTCGACAAAATAAGTAACTTTAGCCCCATATCGGTCCAACACCTCCAACATTCTAGGCAACTCCACCTTGACACTATGATGGTCGCCAACTGGATCAGATTCTGGAATCAAGCCGCGGTTGATGTCGGCTGCTTCGCCCATGTTGTCGAGGGTTATGGAGATGCAGGCGCGGGCGTTGTTGGGCCATTTCGTTGTGGATGTCATTGTTAGGGAAGGTTGAGGCTGGTATAGAAGGGAGCGAGGGAGAAGAGAAGAGATTAGGAGGAAGAGGAAGAAGGAGGGAGGAAGAGGAAGAAGAAAGACAGCAAGAGGGGCCAAGGTGAGGGGTTGGATGAGTATAGGATGGGGCCTGGTGATTGTGAATGTATAGAGGCACAGAGGTCAAAGTGCTTGTTTCTGATTGGATGTTGAACTACGGTAAATCTTCTTGTGTTATAAAGGCCAACCCTCCCCTCCCCTCCCCTCCGCTCCGCCTCCGCCTTTCTCTCTCACAACTTTGTAGTGTATATCGTTGGCTTCTACTCTATCCTTGAGTTAAATAAGCAAGACCATCCAGGTAGGTCCGACTGGAGAAACATTTCCTTAGCTTATAGAAGGTAAGGACTATTTATCTCGTTCTATAACCCACCCCACGTAAAGGCGGAAACGAGCCTTTTCTCTCCCCGCATCGCTCCCACATCGTCCCACATCAAGATGTCATGTCTTAGGAAGCTTGTCTTTGGCTAGATTGGTTACACCCCACATTCCGATCAAATAACTGTATATAGATACTCTAGAAAGCCCAAGGTGCTAGAGATTCGAAGTCTATTATTGAATATCATCAACCCTCACAGTCCTCAAAATGGTGATTCCACGCAAGCCTGCAACAGACCCGTATGTACACATCTCACTGATATCCCAGTTACACGCCATTAACAACTTCTTCTTTAAACAGCCAACGCATCTTCCACTACACAGACCTTCAACGCACCAAGCCCCAGCGTGCAAATGACCCCTACGACTATCAAGCCGGCTTCAATAACCGCCACCAATCAGAAGTAATCCCTGGCGCTCTTCCTATTGCTCAGAATAACCCGCAAGATAGAGGATTTGGCCTGTATACTGAAGGTAAATGAACATGAAGACCATTGAAAGCTCCCTTCTTCTCATTGAAAGCTAATATTCAACTCTCTGATCAGGCATAACCTATAGCGCTTTCGCAGCACCAAGAGCACACAATTATAGCACATACATGTATAGGGCCAGGCCAACTGCTGCGCATCGTAAGTTTGCATTTTCCCAATCACAACATCCACCAAGAGACGAAGCGAAACACATACTGACCACCTCATTCAGTCGGCTACAAACAATACCAAACCCGCTCGCACATCGAAAACTGCTTCCTCTCACTCAACCCAGCCGTCGCCACACTCCCCGAACAAGCAGAATGGTCGCCCTTTCCCCTCCCTTCTTCCTCCGACAAAGTCGACTTTGTAGAAGGTCTGCACACGCTAGGCGGCAGCGGCGACCCGAATCTAAGGGATGGAATGGCGTTGTATGTGTACATGTTCAATGCGAGCATGACAAACAAAGCGTATTGTAACACCGATGGCGACTTTCTGATTTGTCCGCAACAAGGCACGTTGGATATCCAGACGGAAATGGGGATGTTGTTTGTGCAGCCGGGCGAGATTTGTGTGATTCAGAGGGGTGTGAGGTTTGCGGTTAGGATGGTTGAGGGAGAGAGTGCTTGTCGAGGGTATATCACGGAGGTAGGTCACGCTCCTTTCAACTCGGACTTTGAACGGGCATTGACATCTTTAACTTACAGGTCTGGGGCTCGATGTGGGAATTACCGGATCTGGGACCACTCGGAGGACATGGTCTGGCAAACCCAAGGGACTTTTTATATCCAGTGGCGCATATCGACGATGACTTGCATGTTCAGTTTGAGATTGTCATGAAGAATAATGGAAAAACCATCGCTCTAGACCAGGATCATTCACCTTTTGATGTAGTGGCTTGGCATGGAAATGGTCAGTACCGTATACATGCAATTGACAGCAACAAAGGAAAACAAGTGCTAACTAAACCATACACACAGTCGTACCATACAAATACGACCTCACCAAATTCGCCTCTCAAAACGCAACCACAATCGACCATACCGACCCCTCAATCAACACAGTCCTCACAGCAAAATCCCGCGATCCAAATACACCTTTAGCCGACTTCCTCTGGTTCGGTCCACGCTGGGATGTCGCGTCTAATTCGTTCCGCCTGCCATACTTTCACCGCAACTCTGCATCCGAGTTTCTGGCTTGTTTGTATGGTGAGGGATTGGGACGAAGTGATGACTTTCAACCTGGTGGCGGAAGCTATGAAGGTGGACATACGCCGCATGGTGGGTTTAGCGATGGATATGTGGAGGAAGTCAAGTTGCAGACGAATGAGCCTAGGCGGATTCTTGAAAGTAAGTTGTATTTGCACCGTCCATCTTTGACCTCCTTTAGAGAAGAAGATTTCACTCTTGACCAAAAAAGACCAACATGCTAACGCGATGCCTACCTTAGATCAAATGACAATCATGGTCGAGACATCACGCACGTTCCTCTTCACAGAGTATGCACGAACAATCTGCGGCACGCTCAATACGCAAGGCACGGATCCGAAAGTGTGGGATAAATTGCCTGATCACTTCTCGGCGCATCCGGAGACGAAGGAGTTGCTGGCACGGTTGAAGGAGGAGAAGGTGGCTGAGAAGAAGAGGATAGATTATTATCATCAGATTGATTTGTTGAAGGGTAGGAAGGATTTGGTCAACGGGAACGGGGCTTGATGATAAGGCTGGCGTCGTACAGCTTAGCCTGGTGTGACTTTAGCGGCAAGGCTGTAGCCTATATCTTTCATGTCAGCTAGTTTTCCAAGGTCATATGAGAGTGTTGTTGAACAAGTCGGGGCGATAAGGCCAGGTCCTTGCCACGAGGTGCACGCGCTAGCGCTAGTATTTCCAAGCCGTTCCCGAACCAAGAAAGTTGCAAGGAAGGAGACGAACATCAGCGAGAACAAAGCCAAAAGGCTCTCCTGTGATATTGCACACGACCTCTTGACGAACCTACGACGACGACGACTACTGTATGACGAGACAGCCACAAATGAAATAGGATACCACGCTGCCATCTCGTCCTCGTATCCTGCTCCTCCTTCTCAAACCTCCTCACACCCCACCTTTCTCCAGCATCTCCAACAACATCATTCCTTTGCATACCTCGCATTTGAACTACATTCCACCTTTCCGAATCTGGCTTGCGGTACTATCAGAGTGGCGTCTTCGCCCGAGTGTGAGGCAGTTGCGGTGGAGAATACAAGAGCATAGCCGACATGCCATCCAGTATATCAGATGCAAAACGATCGACCTCTGGCGGAAAGAACTTCTTCTCGCGGCGATGGGGTAACAGGTCTAGCCACGATACTTCTCATGATGATGACGCGCTGGGCCCTGCAGGCAGTGGCTCTGGTAGCGCGGTCGGATCAATGTCCTCGCGACATTCCAGAGGCGTGTCAACGAATACTTACCCCGAGCGCATGTCATACCAGCTAGATGCGCCTGATCTTGGCAGTCCTATCACTGCTATCCCTTACGAACATACCTCTAAGAACAATCGCCTGCCGACGAATGTGGAAACCCTGCCAAAAGACGAGCACAAGTCGAGGATGCTTCCACCATTAGTACCACAAACTTCTCTGGTGGAAAGATATCCTACTTTAGATCCTAGCGCGTCAACGTCATCATCACATCCGTTACCACCACGACCACCGACACACGGCTCTTCTAATAATTTGAGAAACGGAGACAGAGGTGGCACATCTTCAATGTACAATGGTCGAGCAGGCTCAACCTATAATCAGTCAATATACGCGCCGAGTCAGTACGGTAATCAGGACTATCCTACGTTAACGAGAACTGGATCAGATCGAAATGGTGATGCTGCCAGCGTCTGGTCGAATACCTCGCCTAATCGTGCGCCCAGTGTTGTATCAATCGGCAACACTTCTACCATGTCATTCCCTACTACAATACCTGACTACAACTTGCAACCTTCTTTTACGCAATCCACGACACGTCAAACTTCTCCAGGTCACATGTACTCACAGCACGGCTCGCATGCTGGTTCTACCTTATCTGTCGCAACTCAAGATATCAATCTATCACGACCTTCGGACGATCTGGTCGTGGAGCAAGAGTTCCGAGCACTGATGCAAAGACGCGGTTGGCATAGTTTACCAGAACAAGCGCGGCGGCAGATGGAAGCATATCCAGTATCGAAGAAGTGGACGCTGGTTCATCAAGATCGACTCGCTGAAAAACAAGGAGAGCAGAAACGGAAAACTATAGCACGGAATACGTTCGGCTTCGATGCGTCGACGAACTTCTCGAAGGCGGACGAAGAAGGCAGTCCGGAGTGGTATGTCAAGCGTGTATTGGATAACACGATCACAGCGAAGCAATTACAATCACTTACTGTGAGCCTACGCACACAGCCGATTGGATGGGTCAAGAACTTTGTCGAAGCACAGGGTCAACTTGCACTTGCAAGTGTCTTGAGAAACATCAGCAAGCGACAGGCTCAGGGCCAAGTTGTTGAGAAGGAGTCTGATCGCGAGAATGACATTGTCAAGTGCTTGAAAGCGTTGATGAACAATAAATATGGCGCAGATGATGCTTTAACTCATCCTCAAGTCATTACAGCTCTAGCAGGATCCTTGGCATCGCCGCGACTAGCCACCAGGAAAATTGTCAGTGAGGTGCTTACGTTTCTCTGTCATTGGGCAGATGGCCAAGGGCACCAGAAAGTCATACAAGCTTTAGATCACCTTAGACATGGACAAGGTGAACATGGCAGATTTGAAACCTGGCTACGGACTATCGAATCTACCATTGACGGCCGTGGTAAGATGGGCAGTCTTGTTGGCGCAAGTGACGAGGTAAGAAGTGGAGGTATCGGCATTGAGAACCAGCTTATGGAGTATGCCGTGGCTTCTCTGATGCTGGTCAATATGATCGTGGATGCACCAGAACGGGATCTACAATTAAGATGTCATCTTCGAGCGCAATTGACGGCGAGTGGTGTGAAACGAATCTTGACGAAGATGGAAGGGTTTCAGTATGAAGTCATTGATAAGCAGATTGAGCGATATTATTCCAACGAGGCCATCGACTATGAAGACTTACTGGAGCGAGAGAACAGCAGTATCAAGGATGGAGGTGAGGTTGAGGTCAAGGATCTCAATGACCCTACGCAAATTGCAGATGCGATCATGTCCAAGGTTCAAGGCAGCAAGGCGCAAGACTACTTTGTATCGGCGATGCAGCATTTGCTACTCATGCGAGATAACGAAAGGGAAGACCAACTCAGAATGTTCCAGCTTGTGGATGCAATGCTCAGCTATGTTGCAATGGATCGACGACTACCCGACATGGATCTTCAGCAGAGTCTACATTTCACAGTCCAAGGTCTTCTCGATAAGCTGTATACAGACTCTGAAGCACGAGCCATTCGTGATGAGGCGCTCGAGTATCGTCAGATTGCAGATGCAGCCATCGCAGAAAGGGACGAGATGCGAGCACAAGTCGAACTCGGTGCTGGCGGCCTTGTTGCGAAGCTGCAGAAACAGCTCGCAGAACAGGAAGAGGTTATCAAGCTTCAAAACAGAAAAATTGAAGGTCTCAAAGCTGAAGCTTTCGAAGCTCAACGCCTGCGAGCACAGGACTTGCAACGAAATGAACTCGAAACTCGCGAGTTGTATCTCATGCTCCGTGATGCTCAGCAAGCAAAGGCTGCCAACCAAGTTGGCAAGAAGATGCCCGGTGTACTGGACAGAGATCAGCTTATGGACAGGCTTGAACGGCAACTCGAACGTGCAAAAACGCAGGCGAAATTAGAAGGCAAGGTCTGGCAGCAGGTCAATCCCTCGGACAGACTTCGTGAGCTACGTGAACAAATGGAAGGTTCTGAACAGCCGGAGTACAACGAAGCAGAAGCCGATGCGTACTTCGGCAGTTTCTGGAGGAGGCAAGTCAGTCAAAAGGTTGCTAACGGCGAAGTACCGGCAGAAGTTGGCGATGCTCGAAAGCCTAGCAGGATGTCATCGGTCAGAGTATCAACCGGCCCTGATGCTGATAGACATAGGGGTTATCTGGGTGAGCTTGCCTCTAAGATGAAGTCGATTGGTGGTGGTGACGAGGAAGAAATCGAGGATGAAGGTGTTACCACTGGTCCCACACATCCTAGTCTTGAGTCTGCGTCACCGAAAACACCACCGGAAGAGGCTATGGCGGATGATATCCGATTCTCCAAAGGTCCTCCTCCACCTCCGTTACCAGGCTTCTCTGATGCTCTACCGCCGCCTGCTCCCCCTATGCCTGGCTTTTCAAACAATGTTCCACCACCACCACCACCTCAAATGCCTGGATTCTCTAACATGGCACCACCTCCACCTGCACCGCCCATGCCCGGATTCTCCGGATCTGCTGCACCTATTCCTCCTCCAATGCCAGGATTCTCTGGCCTACTTCCTCCACCACCGCCACCTCCAATGCCCGGATTTGGCTCTGCATTACCTTCACCAATGGCTGGTTTCACAGATGGCGCTCCACCTCCACCACCCATGCCTGGATTTGGTAGCTTGCCACCACCACCTCCTCCTATGCCAAGTCCTGGCTCTATGGGTCTACCACCAACACCCGGAGCTCCACCTATGCCTGGATTCAAAGCACCATACCGGGCTAATCAAAGCGTATTTACGACATCTCCAAAATTCACGCTTGGTGTTGCACAGCCCAAGAAGAAGCTCAAGGCGCTTCACTGGGAGAAGGTCGATGCGCAGGAGCAGACATTGTGGGCAGCACATTTGCCGACATCAGACGCAAAGGAAGAGAAATACCTCGAGCTGTCGAAAAAAGGTATTCTTGATGAGGTTGAAAAGCTCTTCTCCGCAAGGGAAACCAAAGCACTCGGCAAGACAGCCGCAAAGAAGTCGGACAAGAAGCAGATCATTTCCAGCGAGCTCATGAAGACATTCCAAATCTCGCTGTCCAAGTTCTCCCAAGTTCCTGTAGATGATGTTGTCAAGATGATTATTCATTGTGACAAGGATGTGCTTGACAATCCTGTTGTCATGGATTTCCTTCAGCGACAGGATATGTGCGATATCACGGACAATGTTTCCAAGCAGATGGCGCCGTATAGCAAGGACTGGACCGGCGCAAATGCTTGGTCAAGCGAGCGTGAACAAGATCCTTCCGAGCTTACTCGAGAGGATCAGCTTTACCTATACACCGCGTTTGAGCTCCACCACTACTGGAAATCTAGGATGAGAGCACTTGCGTTGACAAGATCTTACGAGAAAGATTATGAAGAGATCTCCGCGAAACTGAAACAGGTCGTCGGTGTATCTGACTCTCTACGAGATTCAGTGTCTTTGATGAATGTTCTAGGTTTGATCTTGGATATTGGCAATTTCATGAACGATGCGAACAAACAAGCTCAAGGTTTCAAGCTGAGCTCATTGGCACGTCTCGGCATGATCAAGGACGATAAGAATGAACTTACTTTCCAGGATCTCATCGAGCGCATTGTCCGCACCAAATTTCCAGGCTGGGAAGGATTTGTTGATGAGATATCTGGCGTCGTGGCAGCTCAGAAACTCAATGTGGAGCAACTCAAGCTGGACGCCAAACAATATGTCGACAACATCAATAATACACAAACATCTCTCGATTCTGGTAACCTCAGTGACCCACAAAAGTTTCACCCGCAAGATCGCGTCAGTCAGGTTGTTCAACGCGCCATGAAAGAAGCACGTAGAAAGGCGGAACAGATGCAGCTCTACCTCGAAGAAATGAATAAATCCTACGACGACATCATGGCCTTTTTCGGCGAAGACACTACCGACGACAATGCACGTAGAGATTTCTTCCCCAAACTTGCCATCTTCGTGCAAGAGTGGAAGAAGTCGAGGGAGAAGAATATTGCGCTTGACGAACAAAGAAAGCGTAATGAGGCTAATCTGCGTAGGAAAGCAGCACAACAACCGTCTGCTATCGACGTCGTCAATCGAGAAGCTTCGCCTGCTTCGACGGGAGCGATGGACGTTTTGCTGGAGAAGCTCAGAGCTGCTGCGCCGCAAGCTAAAGATCAGCGTGATAGAAGGCGACGGGCCCGTCTAAAGGATCGCCATGAGGTTCGTGTGGCTTCCGGACAGAAGATGCCCGATTTGTCTGAGATGCTTCCTGAAGATGCAGCGGCCACCACTGAACAACCGGAAACCATTGCGGAAGAAGCACGGACGTACGGTGATACTCTCAGCCCTACTGACGTTCCGATGACGGATGAAGATATCGCTGACAGGGCGGCGAGCATGTTGCAAGGTCTTGGTGGTGCGGAAAGCGAGAATGAAGGTACTGAGAGTGTGAGCGGTGCGGGCGAGCTGGCACCGTCATTGAGTGTATTGCGCCGACGAGAAATGCGTGCGACGGCTGATGAAGAGCGATTGAGGCGGAGAAGAAGAAGGGGTCCTGGAGCTAAAAGCCCGTCTGTTGCTGACACGGACCCAACGAGTCCTATTGAGGAGAAGCTGGAGGAGGACGTTGTTGTTGGTTCGCCACTGCAGGACGTTGTCGCTGTGCCTTCTTTGGATGTGAGCGAGGTAGCAATGGATGAAGTGCATGATACGTCCAAGGAAGAAGACGAGCTCGCCTCGATAAATACGCAGCTTGATATACCTCAGCTCGGTCTGATACCACCTACGCCGCAGGTGAAGCATACGGAGCACTTTGAATGAGGCAAATGCTCGAGGGATGCGAAATAGAGTTGAGTAGAGCGTCTGGTGTTTTGGAAATTGTCCAAAGGTCGAGTCGCATGATGAATGACGGTGTGCATAGCGGTGGAAGGGCATTCTTTCGGGCGTCGAATATATGACTGTGACGGCTTGGCTTGGGCTGGATAAGGACATGGCGTGAAGATGAGATGGATGCCCTGGATGGATGTTTGGGCTGTAGGCATAGATACCCGCGCTTGGCTTGCAAATGCCTTTGTTTTCACTGTTCGTGGTTTTTCCTGGAAGGTTATGCTATGTGATCCATGCCGCTTGTTCTCGTGGTCCATTGTATTCTGTTTACATGGCTACCTAGTGATGCATCACGTGACTTGGCGTATTCGCCGCCACTTCTCGCGTGAGCGCGTGATGAGATCAAATCTTGTAAATTCATTCTGTTACATCCTCTACGTTTACCGCTGTCTTAAGCATTGTTCATACTTGTGTAAAAACTCCCGCACCGCGACATTTGAAGGTGCCCAGAAGTGGCAAGGCTCATGGTTTCGTGTTGCCGTATCTGAAACTTGTGTCGTTGGCTGCTCGTGTTGGCTGCTCGTGATATTGGAAAAGCAAAGTAAACCAGAGAAGATCAAGAACCTTTGAGTAGGAAGAAAGATCAGAAAGCGCAAAAGCACGAGAAAAACGCAAAGAGAGTGAGGAAAGAGAAGGAGGGAGAGAGAGGAACGGAGGAGAGGTAGAAGGAAGATAAGAGGGAGGAGAAGACGAGATGAGATTCAAGGCTAATATTCAGAATGCCGGTGTTTTTAGTCGTATGTGTTTTGAGTTACTTTCTTTCTTTTCTTTCTCTTTTCCTTTCTCTTCTTTGCTTATGATGTCGTTGTCGATCGATGATCTGAGGATATGATGATATCAGGGTGTACATGGTTTGCGGATATGTATTACTGGGCACGGGCGACAGAATCTTCCCTTCAGAGGGGTTGTCAATTCCATTGTTTATCTTGGTATGAAGAGAACCGGATTGTCCGTCCACTCCTCACGACAACCGTCTCCGCATAAACTTCACTGTTCTCAGCCTTTACACGTCTCCGTCTTGACTCTTCGATTATCGCCAGAATAATTAAGCAAAAAGACAAATTTTGATACAAAAAGAGGCGGGAAGGTGACCAAAACAATGTCGACAGATGGAAAAAAAGGCAATCTTGGCACAAGAAGCAAAGACTGGAACACTAATTCGTGCCATGATGATATCCAGGTTTCGTTGGCTCACTGTCGTCGATTGGCAAGGTTGCTTGGGTTAGGTTGACGGATACGGATGTTAGATTTACAATCATTCCGGAGCAAGGGACGCAGGTGTGGGCGTAAGTTTTCTTTTCGATTATTTTTGTTTTTGCTTTCTTTTCTCGTTTGTCTGGAAAGTGGTGCAGCATGCCAGGAGTTCTTTAGTAAGTGCTTACTACAAGATATCATCACTAAATATCCCCGCCAGCGTCCTTGCAATAGACACAATCTTCGATGCCTACCACATCCAATCCGCCGCCCCTTCCAACGCAATCAACCTCGAAGTCCCCCTCCCACCACTCCTCTCCGCACTCCGCTCAACACTCTCCAACGCTACATCTGCCAGTATCCGTTTGACGAAGAGAGATGGAGCGCCCTATCTCGTCATCACCATTGGTGCTACAATCGAAAGGTTTCGTGGGAGAGATAGAGATTTTGGATCTGGTGTAGCCAACAGTGACAACCATATCAACAATATCAATAATGAAGGTGTTGGAGGAGCAGCTCGCTTCGAAACAAACGATGAATTCCCAGATGACGATCTAGATATGTTCAACCCAGCAACAGCAGCAGCAGCAAGAGGAGACGACATCCTCCGCTCAGCACCAAACGAAACAATCATCACGCAAGACATTCCCATCCGCGTCCTCTCCGCCGAATCAGTAGCTGGTCTGCACGAACCGCGATGTCGAGAGCCAGATGTCCACGTCGTGCTACCCCCACTCATGCAATTGAAGAGCGTGAGTGATCGGTTCACTAAACTCGCTTTGGCAACAGCTGCTACATCACTTACATCGACCGCGCGCGGTAGAAGTGCCGGTGGAGATAGAGAAGGCGCTGCAGCGAAAGTCAAGTTGGAACTTAGCGCTACGATGCATGGTGATTTGAGACTGGCACTGAGAAATGATGGACTTAATATTGCGAGTACGTGGACAGGGTTGACTGTGCCGGAATTGGATCCTGGTGCGCTTGAGGGTGGAGAGGAGGGGGTGGCGAAGCATCCGAGTACGAGGATGAGGGGGAGGGTTGGTAGGGATGGTGGTGGTGATGGGAATAATGACGATGATGAGGAAGATGAAGATGATGAAGATGAAGACGATATGCTCAAAAGTGGATGGGCCAGAGTTAGAATCGATGGAAAGGACTGGAGTAAGGTGTTGAGTGTGGGGAGATTGGGTGGCAGAGTTATTGCTTGTGAGTTGTTTGACACCCTCTTCTTTTCTTCTGCGATGACAAGACAAGAATACCCCTGGTCTGCGTTGCCACCTCTCGACAATCATGGTGAAAATTTGAGACAGGATATGCCACCAAGACAGCCAATCCGCCACAACCCCATCACTACCAGATATAAAGAGCCAAGAGAGACTTTCAAAAGTAAACATAGATCTGCGGCTTGCTAATGACATTTTCTTTTCTTCATTTTCAGGTTTTTGCCACGATCACGCACTAATTCTATATGTCTACCTCTCCAACGAAGACAACGGCGGCGACGACAGTGTCCTGACGGTATGTCTTCCATGCCTTTTCTGTTTCTATTATGCCACTGCTTCTGCAAATGAATGACGATCATGATGGCTTGTCATCATAAAATGAACAAATGAGTTGTACTGACCTTTCGATGTAGTATTATGTCAGCTCTTATAGTCTGTGAGTAGCCGGGGACACACAACAAGTGCAGTTGTCCTGGAGTGTATAGCCTCTTGCTCGATGAGTGGGCTCGGGGTGTTTATATTATGAGTTAGCTGGCAGTAACGTTGTTGTTCGCACGAAGTTCGCAATTAACTGGCCTAAGGAAGTACTGCAGCTATGCTCTTCATTCGATCGACCTAAGATGTAAGAATTGCAGAGATCTGGACGGAGCAGTGCGAGCGTTCAGATGGAATCAGAGAAAGAAAGAGAAAGAGATAGCATGTACAGATCCTAGGTGTCCTCTTGCACCGATCATAATCAACCGCATCTCATGCTGCTGTCAAAGAAAATAACCGGGTACGAGGAAATAATTTAAACCTTTGCAAGCAATCTTCAGCATCTCCGAAATTGACACAAAACGAATAGGGTCATCTCGCGAGAGCAGAGAATGGGAATCGTATGAAATTATTTCTCATTGTAAAAAGAATACGTCCTATAAGCAAAAGCACATTCAATCTGCTCCCATTTCAGCCATGAGGTACATGCTTAACCAGTTAAACGACCAGTCTACCACTCGTGGTCAAAACCGCACACTCTCAAGGAATATCTTCATCCTTCTCGCAATATCATCAACCTTCGTCTCCAGCGCAAAGTGTCCCGCCTCCAACAAATGCACTTCGGCATGCGGTAAGTCCCTCTTATACGCCAATGCCCCTTCCTTGACAAAAATAGCATCATTCGCGCCCCAGACCGCCAACAACGGTACCTGCGAATCGCGAAAATACTGCTGAAACGCCGGATACAACGCAATATTCGTCCGATAGTCATAAAACAGATCAAGTTGCCGATCCTGGTTCGCACGTCCTGCCAAATTCTGCGCATAGTCGTCCCGCCACGCTCTCGGATCAAGTAGTGATACATCACCGCTCAGCACGCCCTGAGAATACTGCCACTTCGTAGCGGCGAGAGACAGCCCGTCGCACGAAGTATCTCACGTTCTGCGTCGCCATTGTGCGATGCGTGAAGAGCGAACACTGGCGCCCAAAAGTCCGTACCGAAACCTTGCGTGTAAGCATTTCCATTCTGTGTGATGATGGCTTTGGTGTGACTGGGGTTGGCTAGAGCGAGGCGGAGGCCTGTTGGCGCGCCATAGTCGAAGATGTAAATGGCGTAGGAGGCCATGTTGAGGTGCGCGAGCCATGCTGCGATGGTGGAGGCGATGTTCTCGAAGGTGAACGCGAAGTCGTCAGGACAGGTTGTCAGGCCGAAGCCAGGGAGATCAGGGGCCAGAAGGTGGTAATTCGATGATAGAAGCAGGATCAGGTTGCGGAATTGGCTGGAGTCGGAAGGGAAGCCATGAGGAGGAGGATAGTGGGTTTGCTGGCATCTCCGGCTTCGATGTAGTGGATGTTGATGGAGTTGATTTGAACGTCATGATGTGTGGTAACCATTGTTATTGTTGAAATCCAGTTGATCTCGGATTTGGGCTTCTTGGAAAGAGCAAGGCAGTATTTATGCAGTTTTCAAGCATGAGAGTTCGAGTCTGCTATTTCTCGTGAGCTGGTAAGAGCGACCGAGCTGACTTATGTGATTGCTCTTTTGGCGGCTGTAGCTTTGTAAGCACTCTGCCAGGATGCTGCACGGAGGTCTTGGCGCTCGCCGAAGCGCCGGCGAGCTGAGTAAGCTTACTCTTTGTGTACTATGAGACAAGTCGAGGGCAGAGGCAGCAGAAGTATATGGCATGGAATAGTTCTGATTGTAAAAGGATACGAACTTGTACGACAAGTGGCGTCATTGTTGTCGTGGTACAATCACCACGTATCTAGATTCTAGACAGTTGCAATTATGACAATTCAACTCTATTCGATAATATAATTTCGAAAACTCAGACAGCATGCAAGTTGAATGAGGGTCAAAGAAAGAAGATGGAAGGGGAACAAATGCACCGAGCAAGTGGGTGCAACGTGCTAAGGGTGAGATGTTAAGCTGAACAGAAGCGTGCGTAATCGGACGAGCTCGCTATAGCTTTTATCTGGTACTGCAAGTGTACCATGAGTTCAGGTAGACTTCGAAGCACTTACTGCAATAGAGAACTCAATGAATGCTAGCTTTTCGGGGTTACCCAATTGGTAAGTAAACATCAAGTGAGCCTATAGTTCAATTTGCTGATAGTCTTAGGCTTTTTTTAGCACTTACACTAGCAGCATCGACAGTACTTTCACACTAGATTGTTATCGAACTGGTAGTTCGTCATAGAGCCCTGCCGAAGTTCATGAGTGCATTCGGAGATTCTGTCAAGGTCCATAGGTTCTGACAGAACAAACCAGCCCCAAGCACGAGCAGAATATAGTACGCAACCGTCCATTGCATTCCCAATCTGCCATCAGCAACCTGGACATGACTGCTGCCCTCTCTCCACGGCGCATTAACGTCATCCTTGCGAGCAGTATCTTGCGGTCCAATAGTGGTTGGTGCCTCAACTCGACCCCAAAATCTGGGCAACCCCATGAAATTGCAGAAGCTGTGCGCAAGCACGCATGCGAAGAGACTGCCAGTGCGGACGTACACAAATGCGGCGAAGAAGCCAAAGAGAGACGTATACGTGAACTGTACCAGACTTCGAATCAGACCTGCAAGCAGTGGTGCTTGTGGATGAGTCAAGGTGAATTCGTAGAAGTGGTGAACGTGGGCGATGCCAAAGTATAGAGGTGTGATGAAGACTAATTTGGTCAGGTTGACTTTGGCTAGAATGTGAACTGCAATAATGACGGAGCGGAAGACGATTTCTTCTGTGAGTGGACCCTGGAAGACATAGGCATGAGTAGGTGGTCGGCAGGAGGATAAGGACATCTGACTTACTGTAACATAATTTCGCCAGCCTATGGAGCTGGATAGTGTATTCCCAACACCTCGAAGACGAATCCAATCGCGCCAGTTGCCTTCACATATGGCACTTTCGAAAAGTGGTCCGAGAAATAGGGCGGCGACGAGGAGAAATGTCTTCAGCAAGTCAAGCAGGCTTATAGGCCACCAACCCAGCAGATGAAGAACTTCGGCAAGAGTGAAATGGGCTTTGTTGATAGCGAGCCCTGCTGCCAACGCTGTCGTCAAGATGGACGAAAATGTGACAGCGGTCGAGCGAGCACGAATGACAGCAGGAGCATCTCGTGTGAGTTGTGGTGAGGGCCGTGTCTTTTGCGAAAGATAGAATGGGATGACATAAATTAGAGTAAAGACAATCTATACGTTTGAGTCTAGATGTCAGACATGAATCATGGTGGTGTAAGATGGGTGTATGCAGGCTGAGGTAGTGGAGTCGAGGATGCAATGAAACAAGCAAACGCGAGGAAATTAGTCCAAGCAACTTACCGAAAGTTCCGCCGCCACTGAAGATGAGATGACTGGTGGTGCCGCCGCTACTCCTTGTGTTAGCCTTGTACACCCACGTCATGGCAGAGATATGAGTGCGTACTGTCTTCTTTGCGGTAGTAGTTGATCAGACGTCCCAAGAGACCTTCAATTGGTGTCATGGTGTGTATGATTCTACAATTTGCTCGTTTCCCACACACAGACTTCTCTCAGAACCTCGCGTACGCTTCGACCTTCTCAATGCTGCAATTGAGTGACAGATGGAAAGCAGACTGACGCTGGAAGCGAATGCACGGAGACTATGGGAGATTGAAGTCGATTGATTAGTCAATCCTGCTCGTTGTTTCACATTGTCGAATCATATTGCGTGGTAACGGGCATCTTGGTCGACAATTGCCCAAAATAGACGTTGATAGACGTTGAACCAAAGATTGTTGTTTGCGTTAATCTCGGTAAACAACAACAGACGCGCTCGAGCATGCATCATGCGTCTGCCCGTGATACGAGAAAGAAAAAAACATCTGTGCAGCATCTGCTGTTGGTTGGCAGCTCCCGCGCGCGCAGACTTGACCATGCTGCAGCTTGTCCGTCCTTGTCCAGCCTCCTGCTAGGTGTCGTCTTCTTCTTCTTCTTCTTCTTCCTATCACCTCTATTCTTCTAGGTCATGCTCTTGATCTGTCCATTCATTATTACTCTCTTTTAGGTCTATGCGACTCAGTCACTCTTTTGTACTCACGCTCTCTAATCATTGCAGCCATTGTTAACCTAGAGAAGGAAAAGAAAGACAATTCTAACCAACGCGTCATCATTCTTCGTCCACCATAACTATCACTATGGCTTCATCGCCATTGAGATCAATACACAACAACATGTCACCAACGCGCCCACGCGGGCAGGTATCCTCCCAGTCATCGCCAAAACCTCTACAAGAGAGGGGAGCATCAGCTCGAAATGTTCAACCTCCACGTTCCGCAGGTAGCATATACAACAAGGCACCATTCCCTAAGCATGCCTCACAGATACTTTCGCCCGAGGACGCCATATATGTTGATGAGAACGCGACAACTGCGCTGCTGCTACCTAAACTGCTGTCACTGCACTCCCCAGTAACCGACAGTGTAGTTACATCGCCAGAAACAGTCCTCTCGTCTCCCGAAACCATTGTAGCTTCTCCAGATACACTCGGAGACAAAGACAATTCCCAGTTCGACTTGCGCCAATCGATCGACCTTGTCATTCCATCATACGAATTCGATCCAGACATCCTCCCGCCTTCTACCGGATCATCACCAGCATTAGGAGAAGGAGAAAGAGTGGAGGAGTTGACGGAACAGGTTGCAAGAGAAGTCAGGATAGAAAAGCGTGCTTCATCAGCACGGTTGAGTGACTACTCCATTTTCCCCTCCGAACGACTGTCACAGCCACCAAGGATATCTCTTATACCAGCGAATCCTCGCATCCGCTCCCAATCGAATGCGAGCTCGAACAATTGGCAAGCTTATCCTGGTTCAACACCTGAATCGGCAAAGACACCAGATCTTCAAAAACATCGACGCGCTTCCTCGAGTCCCATCACCTCACAATATTCGTCGCCCGCAGGTGACGGTCTTGGTATACAGGGTATACAATACTCGGAGTCCAGAATACCTTCTACTACAAGCGTCGACTCCACACCCAGGAAAACATTTGGTCGACGACTACAACGAAAGCGCGCAGTCTCCAACTTCGGTCAAACTGCTCGATTCTCGCAACATGCACATTCCCGCACAAGCTCGGTTGACACTGGTATGCAGAGCAGTGAGAATTGGGCACCCACGTCTATGCTTGAAATCATTCACGATGACCATCCAAGACTATCAGTCAGTCCTGTACCCGAAGAGGTGCCCTCCTCGCCCTCGACCGATAATGTGTCTCAGCATTGGGATAGAGGACGTAGTGATCACGTCACTCAAATTCAGCGACCAGCCTTTGTGCACAAGCCATCTTTCCGCCATTATGACACAGGACCTGATCCCAGCCTGGACCGGGCAGGACCCGTGGGCTCTTTCTATAACTTTTTGAATGACAGCTATACGGCATGGGCAAGGTGAGCACATAAAGCACAACAAGATGTATCTTTACTAATACCAAGCAGGATTTATTATGGTGCAGAAGGCACAGTAAACTTCAACCATTCTTCGCAAGCCAGCATCGCCACGACACATTCACGTCAACGCGACCGTAGCCAAAGTCGAACACGCAATAAAATTCGTGGCCCTGCTAGGGGGTTTTCACACTTCTCCAGGTTCTCTCGGTCTTCTCGAAGCACTACAACTACTACAACAACTACAACGACACAAGACTATGATATGGCTCACGCGCCCGCTGTTCCTCGTATTCCACAGCACATGATGCAATATCAAGCTAGCAACAGCAGCAATAGTCAAGGTCGTCACAGCATCCACAGGTCGAAAGCCAGCAATCTTACCCAATTCACACAGTTCAGCCAGTCAACACGTCCTCAGTACCATTCGGGAATGCCAGAGCCCCAGCAATATCCTCTTCACTTGACCAATGTGTCACGACCACCGACATCTAGCAGCTATTCCTCATGGGCTCCATCGCCTATTGACAGCAGAATTCAATCACCAGGCTCGGGTGATCTGCCAGAGATGGTCTATGTCCCACGCATTCGTCCTCGTGTTCAAGAACCAGTATCTGTGGCCACTGGTGACAGCATCGTACTGGTGGAATCAGAATCACGATCCGGCACTTCGACAGGCGAGCAGCGTGTGGAACCGCAGACACTTTCACACCCACACGCCAACCTCCGGTCACCTCATCTCGCTCGTGACAGACGCAGCCTCGGCCGCATGGACACCTTGCCTGCTGCCAGCTTTGAGGAACACCGTTCTTGGTTCGATCGCGTCAATAGACAGATCGTCTTGTTTTGTATTGGCTTCATCTTTCCGCTCGCCTGGATACTTGCCGCCATTCTGCCAATTCCACATCGACCTTCAATGCGCTCTCTCGGCACCGTCGATGAGTTTCTCAATGCGCAGGAAGCGGTGACGACGTCGCCAATGTATGATTTTTTTGATACCCAAGATGTGATTCGGTATCAAAAAGCGAGACGGTGGAGGGTGACGAATCGGATTATGAGTGTTGTTGGGTTAGGAGTAGTGGCAGTGATTGGGGCGTGCGCTGGCGTCGCTGCAAGATAAGGTGGAGAACAGTCGTGAAGGTAGAAACAGTCATATGACGGGATGTGTTTATGGGTTACGGTATATATGACGGATCAATATGGGGTACATATGGACAATGAAAGATAGAAGATATAGCAAATATAGGATAGCTATTCAAGGAAACGAATCTACGAGTATAGAAGCAATGGAAAGAATTAGATTTCAGTCGCAAGCACCTCGATGTGAAAACCAGCCTGTCTTGGGACTTCATTCTTCATCGCGGAGCTAGATCCGGGCCCACGAGTTTCACCTCAAATCTCAGACAACTCTGAAACATTGCGCAGATCTACTTTACCAACCATTAGCTCCAATGAGAGCACTCTGGTCGAGGACCTCACGGCGAGCGCAGGTCTCTCGTGATTCGTCAGGGTCTCTTACTATCAGTCGTCTAATCTCAACACGTCAACTTGATCTTCAGGCAATCGACACAAAATGGCAAGCTACTTGGCAAGATCCGTCACAATGGAAAGACACCAAGCCTTCAAAGGGCAAATACTACGTTCTACCCATGTTCCCATATCCTTCTGGCAACCTCCACATCGGCCACGTCCGAGTCTACACTATATCAGATATCATCGCCCGATACCGACGAATGAAGGGCTATAATGTGTTACACCCGATAGGATGGGATGCATTTGGATTACCTGCAGAGAATGCTGCTATAGAAAGAGGTATCAGTCCAGCCGATTGGACTTTAAGTAACATTGCAAAGATGAAAGAGCAGATTAAGGGAATGGGAGGATGCTGGGATTGGGACAAGGTATGGACATGAAAAGGGCCAAGCGAGCAGGTCTGTTGGCAATGAACAGTTGTATGATAGGATGCTGACTTAAATGTAGGAACTCATGACGTGCGATCCGTCCTTTTACGCAGATACACAACGTATCTTCCTCCTTCTCCATCAACGAGGACTGGCATATCAAGCAGAAGCAGAAGTCAATTGGGATCCCGTCGACAGAACAGTACTTGCGAATGAACAAGTAGATGCCAATGGTTTCTCCTGGAGATCCGGCGCAAAAGTCGAAAAGAGACAGCTCAAACAGTGGTTCTTCAAGATTACAGAGTACAAAGAGGCACTATTGCAAGATTTGGCACAGCTTGAAAATAACAATGCGTGGCCCAGCAGGGTGACGAGTATGCAGAAGAACTGGCTTGGTAAATCCGAAGGCGCCAATATCACGTTCAAGCTGGATTATGAAGAGCCAAGGCATGATAAGATTGATCCTATCACTGTTTTCACAACAAGAGCAGATACTTTATATGGTGTCCAGTATTTGGCACTATCTCTAGACCACCCACTAGTCTCCCAACATGCTTCGACCTCCACGGAATTGAAAGCCTTCATCGAGTCTGCCAGAGCTCTTGGTCCCGAAGATAAAGCTGGATTTGTGCTGCCTGGCATAAAAGCGTATAATCCACTAAGATATGTCGCGGCAGGATCATCCCCAGCTAACAAACCACTGCCCGTCTATGTTGCACCGTACGTCTTGAGTGAATATGGTACAGGAGCAGTGATGGGCGTACCAGCTCATGATACTCGAGATTTCGCGTTCTGGAAACAGAACAGCAGAGCATCGGCAGTCACACGTGTTATTGAACCTCTAATACGACAGAAACGCAGTAGCAAGCCCGAAGCTTTCACCGGACCTGGTCGGTTGAATGCCGCATGTGGTTTATTTGGCGGGCTGACGTCGGAGCAAGCTCAAGAAGCAATTGTGGATACTCTGCAGAGTGCTTCTGGCCAAGCTGAACGAGTTGAGCGATGGCGCTTGCGTGATTGGCTGGTGAGTCGACAGAGATTCTGGGGCACTCCCATTCCTATCATCCATTGTGACACTTGCGGAGCCGTACCTGTCCCTGAGGAACAACTTCCTGTCCAATTACCACAGCTGCCAAAAGGTCAATTCACGTCGAGAGGGGGGAACCCGCTCGACCATGCTACTGATTGGCTTCATACTCGCTGTCCAAAGTGTTCTGGACCTGCAAAGCGGGAAACAGACACAATGGATACGTTTGTTGATTCGTCTTGGTATTACCTACGTTTCGCTCAGTCAGCTCAGAAGCAAGAAGGAACGGATTTCATGCCAGTAGATGTCTATGTCGGAGGTGTTGAGCATGCCATCTTACATCTACTATATGCCCGCTTCATCGCGAAATTCCTATCGACAACACCAATGTGGTCTTCTGTCGAAGCTCCACGTACCACTGTCGAGCCTTTCAGCAAACTTATCGCACAGGGAATGGTTCATGGCCGAACCCTAACAGATCCCGACACCAAGCGCATACTCAAGCCAGACGAGGTAGACACCAGCACTCCATCCGAGCCCAAAGTCCAAGTAACCGGCAAAGCCGCCGTTGTCACATTCGAAAAAATGTCAAAGAGCAAGTATAACGGAGTAGATCCCGGCGAATGTCTGCGCAAATACGGTGCAGATGTGACGAGGGCACATTTGTTATTCTCCGCACCAGTGAGTGATGTGCTTGATTGGGACGAAGAAAAGATCACTGGCGTGCAGCGATGGTTCGGTCGTATCTGGCAGATCACGCATGACATTGCCGAGCGTACGAGTAGATTGACAGTACCCGAACGAGCCAGCAGCATCGATATGACTAAAGTTCAACCAGCTGAAGCGGAAATGTGGAAAAATGTCCAACAGACCATCGCATCTGTCGAGCAATCCTTCTCAACAACTTACAGCTTAAACACCATAGTCTCAGACCTGATGCAGCTAACAAACCAAATCCATCGCGCACTTGCCGACAACTCGCAAAACAAACATATCACTCCAACAGTATACCATTCAATCCACACCCTCCTCCGCCTCCTAGCACCCATCGCACCATCCTTCGCCGAAGAATGCTGGGACGTCCTCCACGCACATCACTCTCCCCACCGAGCCTTCCAAGGCGGCTTCCCGGAAACAGACGGCTCACTGGAAACATTCCACGCGCAGTCACAGCCTTGCGCCGTGCAAGTCAATGGCAAGCTCAAGTTCGCCACTAACATCCAGCCACCACCTGAGCGATTGTCGGGTGAAGAACAGCGAGATTGGGTGTTGAAGGCGGCTTTTGCGTCGGAGGAGGGGAAAGAGGCGGTCAGGCGGAGTCAAGGACTGTGGGATGTGAAGTATGCACGAAAAATTATCGTTGCTAGAGGTGGGAAAACTGTGAATTTGGTATTTGACAAATAAGTTGAGACAGGGTGTCGAACTGGCAGGCATCCTGGAACTGCGTGTAGCTGCTCAGATTTCGGGTCAGCCAGCCGTCGGTTTCATTGACTGGCAAGCAGCACGTTGCTGTGGATGTGGAGAATCCTTCCATCGCTCGTCATACGACTTATGTCATAGAAACGACATTCGATCACATCCGTGACCGGCTACTCATCGTCATCATAATACGAAAACGATTGTGCTAACTTCATGATAACTATATTCATTGCAATCTACGTACATACATCAACTATCGCCCTCGCAACATAAACCACATTCTCCTCATTCAAGCCGCTCATACTAGCTCGTCCATTGCGCATAAGATAGACATGATGCTTGTCCCTCATTACAGACACCTGCCCGACATCTAAACCAGTGTAGCTGAACATACCAATCTGCGACGTCAAATGCGCCCATTTATCGTTAACGGGTTCTTGCTGGCATTTTTCAATCGCCTGTCTCAAGTGCTGACGCATATTTCGTATTCGCGTTGACATTGTCTTGAGATCTTCTAGCCACCCAGTCCGCAGTGTTGGGTCAGACAGTATTGTATAGACAATGCGCGCACCAAACAATGGAGGATTGGAAATCTCGGCGCGTGACAATTTAACCAGCTGCGAATGAGCTCCTACTGTCGCTGCACCTGGAGGCAATATCAAATGAAAGGCTCCAACGCGCTCGCCATACAGCCCAAAGTTCTTTGCAAAAGATTGAGCAACGCACATTCCTGCTGGCGAGGTGAAGCCTGGAACTCTGCTACAGGTTGCCGGGAATAGCGCCTCTTGAAAGTGCCGGACGGCCCAAGCATCAGCTTCGACGTCACCAGTAGCAAAACCCTGGTACGCGGAATCGAAAAATGCGAACAGCTTCTTCTTTTGGAAGAGCTGGGCGAGCTGTTGCCACTGGTTGTGGGAGGGATCGATGCCAGTTGGATTGTGTGCGCAGGCGTGTAGTATTACGACGTCATTCTCGACTGCTTCATCCTGAAGTACGGCAATCATGCCATCAAAATCGAGGCCTTGTGTAGGAGTATGGTAGTATGGATATAGCTTTTGCATCACGTTGGGTGCGGCAACTTCCCACACCAGGTGATGATTAGACCAAGTTGGGTCCGAAAAGAATACATTCTTTGGCTTCAGATGCTCAGCCAAAAACGCAGCGCCCAAGTGATTTGCTCCAGTGCCGGAGATGGTCTGTAACGAGATGACGTTACCATTTGCACCAGAATCTTCGCCAAAAATGAGGTCCCTTGTACAGGACAGAAATGGTGCATGGCCAGCTATGGGCAGATACTCGTGGTTGAGATCAGAATCGTGAAGTAATTGCTTAGCCTAGTCTTCATCGTCAAGTCCAAATACCCAAAAACAAACGTTTTTCTTTTCTCACCTTCCTGACACTGGGAAGAATCCAAGGCTTGCCATCTTCGTCTCTGTAAACTCCAGCTCCGAGACTGACCTTCTGCGGATGTTCATCGGCGTTGTAGTCAGCGGTTATGGCGAAGGCTTCATCTCGTGGTAGTGCGGGTATGTCCCCAAGATCGACTCGCGACATTGTCGTAATTCGAAACAAAAAGGCTGTATGCCATGGTACATATGAAGAAGCAGAGGTTGACTAGCGTTCTTCTTGCTGAGTATTGACAGGTCTTTATCTAGCCGATCGGCTCGAGGCTCGAAGCCGAAGTTGGAGTCGGCAAGTTTTGTGGTGCGGGGTCATCCTCTCCAAAAAGGTAGGTCGGCGGCTGCAGTACAAGTATACCTCAAAGCATGTCGAACTAGACCAAGACGTCCAGTACCTCCCCTCCCGTCGAATCATCACACAGTACACAAACATGAGCTCTGTCACGAATGGCACTGATCAGAATAGTCAGCAATATGCATATCGTGTGCCTGATGCTGGATGCTATGTGCCAGCGGTGACTTTCTTCAATCCGAAAACAGACCAGCTCGATCTCGAAGCTCAAGCAAAGTACTATTCTTACCTTGCGACAACTGGACTGAAAGGCATTGTGGTTCTCGGAACCAACGCAGAAACATTTCTGCTCACACGCGAAGAACGAAAAGCACTCATCGAAACAGCCCGCAAAGCAGTCCCACCAGGCTTTCCAATTATTGCTGGTGTAGGGGCCCACTCCACAGCTCAAGTACTTCAGTACGTCGCCGACGCACACGAAGCAGGTGCAGATTTCCTACTGCTCTTGCCATGTGCCTACTTCGGCAAACAAACCACACCAACTGTAGTCAAGGACTTCTTCGCCCAAGTATGCGCAGAATCTCCTCTACCCGTTATCGTGTACAACTTCCCAGGGGTCTGCAACGGCCTCGACATGGACTCTGAGCTCATTGCCGACATCACCAAGCAAAACGACAAAGTGGTCGGCGTCAAGTTGACATGCGGATCTGTGGCGAAGATCTCCCGCTTAGCCGCCACATTCCCTCCGACTCGCTTCGCGATCTTTGGAGGCCAGTCTGATTTCCTGGTTGGAGGCCTCGCAGTCGGTAGTGCTGGATGCATCGCCGCTTTCGCGAATATATTCCCTTGCGCAGTCTCACAGATGTATGAGCTCTGGAAGCAGGGCAAGCACGATGAGGCACTGAAGATGCAGCATACCTTGTCACTTGCCGAGAGTCCTACAAAGGCAGGGATTGCAAACACCAAGTACGCTGCAGCGATCTACACAGCACCACTTGCAGGGATCAAGGATGCTGCGCCTTTACTGCGGCCCAGACGGCCATATTCTGAGCCGGGTGAGGACGCAAAGGCAAAGTTGAGGGAGGTTATGCAACCGGCTAGGTATCTCGAGGAAGCTGCTAGGAGCAAGTTGGGTACATCGTAATGATCACTGAGGATACCATGTATTGCTGCGTCCTTAGCTGTGGTGGCACCTTATGCAATCCAACCACATAGCTAGTTTTCAAGTAAATAAGCCGCTTTCTCAGGTTAGAATCATCAAGATGACCTTCTCTCCACATACTCTACTACGCTTTACATTGTCTTCAATGTCTCGCGTATTGAGACATTTTACCATAAACAGCGAGCAGGATGGAGGATTTGATGTGCTCCTCCCAATACACTCCAGTATGGTGTCGGATAGTAATACTACTTGGCGCCGAGAGATCGGCACCGGCTTGATATACAGCTCGGCAACAACATTGGCATGCTGATAACGTGGTCGGCGATGTCCTTTTCTGCTACTGCTAGCTTGTCGCGGAAGGTCGTATCGGCTGAATTCAGATATGACAACCTCTGTAAAGATCTTTGACCAAGGTTGTGGACGTTTTACCGCTAGCAGGACCATCTAATTAGTCTTCACTTTGTTAGGACGGCTGACCACTGCTCTATTGACAACGACAACATGAGTCCAAAAGCAGACATCTTAATGATAGACTCCACTACCCAACACATCGATACCAAACGCCGCGCTACTCTCTCGGAAAAGTACAATCTCATCTACTACGATTGCACCTCTATCGCACAGTTCATCGAACGGCTTAAGCCAGGCGGATTATACTCGAATGTGACAGCAATCCTGCGTAATGGCTGGCTGAAATGCGGTCCTCTTGCAGACCAGCGTCTGTTTGCAACAGCAGTCGTGCCACATTTTCCACCTTCTCTGAAGTTGATATGCTGTAGTGGCCACGGCTACGACGCAGCTGACGTGCCGGCTATCACGGCGAAAGGCATTTGGTATTGCAACACACCGAACGCCTGTACAGAAGCGGTAGCCAATACAGGATTATATCTGGTGCTCGAGACCTTTCGCTTCTTGTCTTATGCACAGTGGTGTGCTAGGCATGACTGGCTGGGAAGTCGAGATTTAGGTCTCCAGGCCGTGGACCCAAAGGAAAAGTCCTTAGGCATAGTAGGACTAGGTGACATTGGCTTGGCCATTGCACAAAAATGCGAAGCAGCCTTTGAGATGCACATACATTACCAAGGGCCACGACGGAAAGTTGAAGCCGAGGCCACTCTGAAGAATGGTGCAGTATATCATGCCGACATTGACGAGATGATTGGAGTGGTCGACTGCATCGTACTCGCTTGCCCTTACACGGCCGAGACCGACAAGCTGTTATCCAAATACAAGTTTGCACGAGCAAAGAAGGAAGGGTTGAGAGTGGTGAACATTGCGCGAGGTCAGATGATTGATGAGGAGGCGCTAATAGAGGCCTTGGAAATAGGGACAGTAATTGGAGCTGGTCTTGATGTCCATGCCAACGAGCCAGGTGTTAACGAGAAGTTAAAGGACAACTGGCGCGTGACTTTGCTGCCGCACATTGGTGTGTGCTCGAAGACGAGCTGGGAGAACTTTGAAATGACGAACCTGGATAATCTAGAAGCTTTCCTATGTACAGGCAAACCACTGACACCAGTGAACCAAGTAGTCAGTCAGTAGCTCTTAGGCGATGTATCACCAAAGCAAAGCGCATTACCTCGTTGTTTGATCATCATGCAGAACGACGCTCGGTTCAAGCCAAATTGTTAGAACGTGCCATCCTTATCGTAGTATAGGGAACGGAACGGCTTTTTGGGTGGTAGCCGATATCTTGGCATGTATACATTCTTACTTCAGTGCGAAATCAATACTATCGTGCACTCATGTTCTCCTATGAGATTGTATTTGCCAAGTTCTCTCAATCAATTATAATGCGTGAGTAAGATATTACTCTCGTCGCGGCATACTGACCAACATCGCATAATTGCAGCTGCTTCGTTCTTGATCATCGGAGCTGGTGTCATAGGGCTTACCACAGCACTGGAGCTCCGAGCTCGATATCCAGCTGCTTGTATAGCAATTGCCGCAAAGTATCTTCCTGGCGACTCCGCACCAGAATACGCTTCGGCGTGGGGTGGTGCGAATTGGTTTCCTGCATCCAGAGATAATGGTAAACAAGAGCAGTGGGATGCGATCACTTACCGCAAGTTCCAGCACATCTCAGCGACACGGCCTGAGGCAGGCGTAATACTAATGAACATACGTGCTTACTATGAGAAAGCCATCGATGAGGTAGGGATCAAGACTGAAGCAACGGGAAAGATCTGGTTTGATGAGCTCGTGGGTGGCTTATCTGAAATTCCGGACCAGGAGCTGCCAGAAGGAACCGTCTTTGGTTTTGAGTTTGCAAGTTTTGTTATCGATGTACAACGATACTTGCCATGGTAGCCTTGCCCGATCGTCGTGGTAAGAGTTCTCTGCTTGCTAATCTTCTAAGCAAGGTTACAAGCCGAAGCCAGGAAATCAGGAATAGAAATACATCGACGTGTTTTCGTTTCTATACAAGAAGCTCTGTCTTCGTGGCCCGAAGTAACAGCTATCTTCAATTGCACTGGATTAGGTTCATTGACTTTGACTGGTGTGAAGGATAGTAAAATGTATCCTGCAAGAGTATGTAATCCCCGCTTCATCAAGATTGAGCAGCTGACATAAAACTGAAGGGGCAAATTATTCTCGTGCAAGGGCCAAAAAAGCCTCTCACCAAGATGGCGTTTCGCGCTCCAGATCGTGATGGAGAAGCCACTCACATCTTTCCACGAGGAAATGGTGGCAGTAGTGGAGTTATCCTTGGCGGATGTAGACAGAAAGGAGATTGGAATGGCGAACCAGATCTTGGATTTGCAGAAGTGATTAAGCGTAGATGTTGTGCGTTAGTGCCAGAACTAGGACTACCAGATGACTTAAGGGTGATCAAGCATGGAGTAGGACTTCGTCGTAAGTTGAAAATCAAATGCCAGGTTCAAGTGTCCTGGGAGTGATGCTAAAACCTGCCCATAGCAGGAAGAGAAGGCGGTGCCCGTATCGAGCAGGAGCACTTCCAACATCGACTGGTCATTCACAATTATGGAGCTGGAGGGACAGGTTTTCAGGCTTCTTGGTATGCTTCTTTAGATTGACAGTCCCGATTTGTACACTGACATAAAGCTGGAGGGGTATGGCACAAACTGCAGTAGATCTTTTGCCAGCACGCGCACGCATATAAGAAACAGCACGTTGGCTTCGACGGAATAATATTACATGTATTTCAGGACAATTTGTGGTAGAAGTTCGCGGTGGCAAATTACATAATCATAGAAACACCGCCGATGTGGCAAAATTACATAACAAATAACGCCAAAGATACAGCTTGTAAACATCCTCTCGTCAATAAGTCATAAATGACGCATCAAACGCCTGAGCCTCACGCTTTCTCTTTCCCTATCCGACCACCATCTCCAGTGACTTACAAAGAGTATCTGAAGTGTAGATCGTAGTCACCAAGTTCAGGCCTGGGTGGGATTGGTGTCCCAGCCGCCTCAGCCGCTGCTAAAATTCTTTCTCGTTTGCGATTAACCACTGTATATCCGGTCATAAGAGCTACGACGATACAGGCAGCGAGTATGGCGAGACCAAGCGCAATAGAAAGACCAGTAATGTATCGAGGACTATCTTGCGAGATGAAGATTTGACCAACTGCCACACCCGCAAGATTACCTAGGCAGAGTGTAAACCCTGTCACAGTTGCTCGCTTGTAGTGTCTGGAAACGTTGTCTTGCAGCCACATGATAGATAGACCAGTCGTGGGATAGATTCCAAGCGCAGCAATGAAGCAGGCGAAGAATCGAACCTTGGTATTTTCTACCGCGATCAAGATAGCATATCCGATCACCAAGAGAAGTAAAGGTCCCAGAAGGAAGGGCCCACGCATGCCAGTTTTGTCTGAAAGCCATGCAATAACCAGGAAGAAAACCAGTGCACAGATGTAGATAGGCACTGTCATCAAGTTCGCGTGGTATGAGGTATATCCTAAGCCCCGAACAATTGCTGGAAGGAATGTACCCAATCCATACAACGAGATGTTGACCGAGAACTGATAGACAAAGTGAGCATACCACTTGGGATCCGTAAAACACTTTAGGCACTCGCTCCAGGTAAAGGTCTCTTCATGGCCCCAAGACGGGTCATTATCATAGCGAGCCTGCATCATTTGCTTTTCTTCTGGCTTCAGGAACCAGGCTTCGGTGGGCGTCTTGGGAAACGCAAAGTAGAAACAGGGCACAATGACAATCGTCATTACAGCCTCGACTATAAAGAGCCAGCGCCACCCTTCAAAATTTGCTGTTTTGATCTGTGTGAGTCCAAAGGCTAAGAGGCCTCCGAAAGCGCTGGAAAAGGCGCTGAAAGCAAAGATAAGGGATGAACGCTTGCCCCGTTCTTCGCGTTTATATACCCATCCCAAGTAGACGTTGATGCATGGAATGAGGCCAGCCTCAAATAGTCCAATGAGTAAGCGACAGGCATACAGCCCTCTGTAATCCTTAACAAACCCTGACTTTATCAGTGTCTGGACTCGAAAGGCACAATAATACACAACATACCCATTCCCAGGGTGGTCAATCCCCAACACAAACAGGAGATTGAGACTAGAGGTTTAGGACCGATGACCTTGAGCAGGACTGCGACTGGCCCTTCAAGCGGAACATATGTGGCAAACAGAAGTGTGGTGGCAGTTCCGAATTG